>Ga0307515_10004233_pt1 | contig 29807 bp, 34 predicted proteins | sample 17_EM_MG_FD_194513 | JGI IMG/M metagenome (GOLD analysis project Ga0307515, IMG submission 194513) | Populus trichocarpa ectomycorrhiza microbial communities from riparian zone in the Pacific Northwest, United States - 17_EM | ecosystem: Host-associated > Plants > Roots > Unclassified | place... | reverse complement strand
ATGGAGGCCCTTCGTGTCCCGTGATCATCCTTTATTTCCCGATATTCCGGTGTTTTCGTGAACCATGCGTATGCCCCAGCACTGAAGACATGAAAAACCGTGGATAGAGTGAAGAACGGAAAAGCGGAGCGGGTTTCTGCGCCTCTTTCCTTCACCACCATGGCTCCAGCAGCAGAGGATTTTAAAGATGCGAGCGCGCCCGGTAATTGAATAGCGCTGACGACCACACCCACGGCAGCCTGACCGGAGACAACAGCTTGCATAGCCGGCGCGCCAAAGGGAAAGCCTAGCATATGATCAGACCTCAGCTCGGCCTCAATGCTCACCAAACAGCCCCACCTATTGCGAGGATGGCTGCTCGGTAATATGAACCTGCAAAGACAAGTCTGTCTAAGGTCGTCCCGTGGCTACAAGGAGGTGAGAGGGAAAGATCTTAGATCACGTTTGATACAGATCAACCCATCCCTGGCTAGCTGGGTCGAGACAAGTTGACAACGTGCTGTCACTTCTAAAACAACAACCATTGAGGGAAAGCGGTCACAAAAAATGTACCTAACACTATATACAAGAGGGAAGGTGTTGTCACCGAAGTCCGTACCCGAGAGTCGACCTCGTCGACCTCCCATGTCCACTGGACCCGCCTCCGTTCATACTCAACCCAGCCTCCCTTACCCTCTTCTCCACTTCCGTCACGTTACTCTCCAACTCCCTGACCGATCCGTCGATCCACTGCAAGCTCTCCAAATGACTACTCAAGATCTGCGCGATTTGGCTCATAGGATCTTCACCCAACCCGTTCGCACCTCCCGACGTGCCATTGTTGGCGTCTTTTTGGGAACCTGGGACAATCGAGAGCGCGTTTACGGCTTCGATCATTTGCGTTAGCGAGCCTGAGAGGTCATCCAGGTGAGTGTAGAGGTCCGTTGCCAACATGTAACTGGAAGGAACGTGAAGTTAGATCATAGTCAGGTACCATTCCTCAAATGCACTGACTTTCTGTCCCGTTCGGTATCGGCAGGACCGGTGTCCAATCCCCTGAGTCCCCCACTCTGGGCACCGAAGGTCTCCTCCGCGGTCCTCTCGTAAATCTCGAGCGTGGTCATCAGATCCTTCTGCTGCTGCTCGATATGATCCAGAGCTTGGTCGATATCCGCCTGCTCCCTCTCAGCGACCAACATCTCGCTCATCAGCATCGCCAACTAAATCCAAAGCGGCAACCATATAAGCCAATGGCTAAACGAAAGAGAAGGGCTAGCAGAACGCAAACTCACGCTATTCCCATTCTCAATCAACGCTCGATCCCAAACCGCCACCTCCGTCGCAAATTTACTGAACTCCTTAACCTGTACTTCGAGATCTGAAGACCACTTGTTCACGATCTCTTCAATCGTCTTCCCCCTCAACATTGAGGGAGGTTGGGCAGTGATCGTCAGTGCGGACGGGGGTCCTGGGACTCTGGATTTGTCGTCTGTGGAGCCACTGGTACCAGCTGACATCGAGTCAGCCATAAGAAGCGGGGCGGAGATAGTTGTGTGCTCACCCGCAGGAGTATCTTTCTTCTCTTCTGGCTTAGCAAATAACCCCCCTCCCAACGTTGAGCCACTGGTTGCCGTCGAAGTAGCGGCAGGAGCCCCGTCTTTTTTGTCGCCGTCCTTGGGAAGACCGAACAGGCTTGTAGTGGTGGTGGGAGTAGCGTCCTTCTTCTCTTCAGGCTTCGCAACATCCTTGTTTGCGGTGGTAGTTCCGAAAAGTCCGCCACCGGTGGTTCCACCAGTTCCTCCAAATGAGAAATTGCCTGTAGTTTGAGGGACTGGTGTCAATGTTCCGGAAGTTTCTGGTTTCTGGGTGCCACCGAACAACCCACCACCAAACGCTGGTGTCGTAGAGGCAGACGTAGAAGTGGTAGCACTGTCTGCCGGTTTTGGGGGAAGCCCAAAGAATCCACCGGGCGCAGGGGCGGTTGTCGTTGTCGTTGTAGACGAGTCACCGGCAGGCTTAGGGGGGCCACCAAACAATCCACCGGTCGTTGTGGTCGCGTTTAGTGATCCACCGAAGAGACCGCCAGACGTAGCTGTAGGGGTGATCAACACCAAGAATCCAAAGGCTAGGACTCGTATCTACCTGGTTTTGGAACATCCTTGTTCTCCACAGGTTTTTGCCCACCGAATAACCCTCCGCCCCCAAAGGCAGGGACAGGAGCAGGGGTCGCGGTTCCACTCCCTCCAGTTTCTAGAGTATCCATTTAGTCAGCTGCTAGAAGTCGGCCAATCCACAAATAACCGTTCACCTGGTTTCGCAGGATCCTTTCCATCCGCCGGCTTGGGAGCACCAAACAACGTCGTCCCAGTCCCCGTTGTCCCACCACCAAATAGCGAAGTCGCGGTCGTAGTCCCACCCGTCGACGGGGCAGGATTAGTGGTATTTCCAAAGATACTTCCCCCACTTCCAAATGGAGAGGGAACGGGAGTGGACGGTTTCCCCCCGAACAAACCACCTGAGGTAGTCGTTGAGGTTGAGGTGGGACCGCCGAATAGACCTCCCCCAGTGGTAGGTGTAGTTGCGGTCGTGCCCGGCGCGGGTGCCGTGGAGGTGGCACCGAAGAGTGTACCAGCTGGCTTGGAACCAAAGATGTTTCCTGGTGCCGTGGTAGTTGTCCCCGGACCTGTTGTTCCGGTACCGGTCGTGCCTGTGCCAGTGGCGGGTGTCGAAGTTTGTGTATTACTCGTTTGACCAAACAGTCCTCCACCCCCACCAGTTCCTAGATAAACGCGTCAAATTGTTGAAACCATTCAAAAACAAACGCAATCAACGAACCGCTACCAAACGCGCCTCCAGTCGTTCCGCCACCACCAAAGAGTCCAAGACCCCCACCGGTTCCACCTAATCCGCACAAAGAAACACGTCAGTTGGGTTTTTGACAGTATTAGGGAGTTCTGAGATATCGTGAATATGGCCTCACCGAATACTGAGGTTGGCGGGTTCGTCGCGGTCGTCGAGGGTTGGTTGCCAAATATTGAGCCTCCAGTTCCTCCTCCTGCAAACATAACAGCGAAGTCAGTTTAATCCAGATCAAAGTTCACATCCCGTTCAACGCCACAGCTTCAAGGTTCGCGAACGCAAAAGTGCAAACGGTTGAGAACTAACCGCCAAACGCAGAACTAGTGGTTCCCGTCCCAGTTCCACCACCACCGAACAAGCCTCCACCCGCACCCGTGTTGGATGGTTGTAATCCTCCCTGTTGTTGCTGTTGCTGTTGTTGTTGTTGTTGTTGCTGCTGCTGCGGCTGTTGAGGGTTTCCAAACCCGCTCATCGTAGAACCGAAGTTTGTGTGGTTTTATAAGATTATGGTCGTAAAAATGTCGTCGAGAGTTGATCTAGGTTCTAAGATGATGAGGGTAATGAGTCGGGAGTGAAGTGACCTCGTTCGTTCAAGCGTTCGAGACAGAACTACGATCGCGTCGCGTGTTTTTGGCTCGTTCAAGCGCCTGATCTGGCGATTACAATTATTCCAATTCTACAATGGGTAGAGAACGACTACATGCACGGAATGATAATGAAGACGAGAAAACAAGACCATGGTCACGGCGGTGCCCTAGAGAGACTCAGCGAACCGTTCGGAGTTGAAGAGTCCTGCTTTCTAGCACCATCGCCCGGTGGGTTCCCAACATCCAAGCTCAACTTTTCGGCCAACAACAAAACATCCTTCTCCAAAGCTCCCAACCGTACCTTCTCCTCGATAGACCGTTGTCCATACTCGAAAGCCTGGGAGGCTCCGAGCCCCTGGTCTATAGCGTTCTGTCTGGACCTCCGTTCTTGCTCTTTCTCGTCGAGCTCCTTGAAAGAAGGCATAACGCGATCGTATTCCCGTTGCAGCTGGAGAGAGTTGAATTGAGCCACCATGAAAATACCCGAAAGAATACCCCAAACAGTGCTCACAAGTTTCGTCCGCGCCCTAAGACTTTGTTCATCATACTTCCCTTGGCCAAGAACCTCCACCTTCATCCTCTTGAGTTCCTCGAACCACTTCGTCTCCTGCTCGCTCAGCTCCGGCGCAACCCGCCTCATATATACCCTCAATGTCATATCCAACCTCTCCAGTAACTCATCCTGGGTCTTTCTTACCCTTTCGACCCTCTCCTTCCAGGCAGCGCACCTCTTCGTCCTGCTCGACTCCAACATCATTAGAATTTGTTGCACCTGACGAACCTGCCTGTGAAACTCCCCAGTCTGTATCTGAACCTGAGCTTCGGCCATCGCATTGGCGCACTTGACAGCATCGATTTGGGCACGGAGGTGCTCAACCGTCTGTCCCAAGTATCGCATGGTGTCCGGTGTCAGGACGAATTCAGATTTTGATTGGGAAGCAGGAAGAACGAGTCGGGGATTCGATGGAAGGCCGAGTGGTTGGGAAAATATTGGGGGGACAGTGTAAGGGTCGAATTCGGAAGAGGACAACCAGGCTTTTGGTTTGTCGGTATTAGTTGCGGATGGGGGTGTGGGTGTCGATGGTAGTTGACCTTTCGAGGTACCGGGGGGTGTTTTCTGTAGGGTTGTCGGAGTGGGGTTGGATTTTTGGGTGAAAGGGATATCGGTTTGGGGGGTAAGTGGAAGGACGACGACTCGCATGGCAGAGGTCAGCATGAAAATGCTGTAGGATAGGTAAACATCGTTGGGAATTGCAAGCGACACCACTGGATTCGAGGATCTAGAACACAATTAGGTATACATGGCCTGGCTCATGGAACCAAACAACCCACCTTCGCTCTACAGAGAAAGTCGATAATATCGGTGTGACCTCGACCCCTCGCTCCCTCTTCAACTCCTCCTCCAATGCCCCATCTTTATCGTCGTTCTCGTCTTGCAAAGCCACTGCGAGGCCCTCGAGTAGAGCTCTAAAGTTAAGTGCCTGGACACCGAAAGCATGATACAGATATAGGGAGGCGCCATGGATGGGATCAGGTACGAAAACTGGGTGGTTTCCTTGGATAATGTCCAATAATGAGGGGTCGATCTTGTTCAACATGGACACAATCCCTAAATCCACCGTCTCGTACACGGCAAACATTGGCAGATCATTCACAGAATTCTGTGGGAGGGTTTAGTACCAGTTGGGATAAACAAATGTTGGATATGAAATTCACCGTTTTCTTCTCCCATCTTGCTTCAACCTTGTCCACATCCAAACAAACGTCCACCTTTCCATCCTGGTATGCGATCATGACAATCCCCAACCTCTCTGTCTCACTATCGCATTCGTCATCTTCTTCACTGCCAAGTATAGTGTAGATGATATCGGTCGCGTCACCGCCCTCGCTCCCTTCAATTGTCAGCGGGGATGGTTGGAGGAGGAAAGGACCTTGCCGCAGCGGTTCGTGCTTTATTGTTGTTGGGGGACGGATAGAGACGGTTTGTGATTGGGTGGGGAAAGGTGTTCCAGATGGGAGCTGCTTCACCAGGGCTGTAACGTATTTGTGCTGGTACTCATACAAGACAGAAAATTCTCGTGCGGAGGGTGAGCCCTCCTGTAGCGTCTGGTCTCGTTTTGCTTCAACAAACAGCTGGAGGGCGTGGATATATGTGGAAGGGACGGATCTTTGTTGTTTTTCAGTGGAATGGAACAATAATAAAACTTGGCGTTACGTACGCATTCTTGGGGAGGTAAGGACAGAAGGAATAAATATCCCCACTCTTTGTGAGAGCGTATACGGTCAATGGTCCCCAGTCTGCAGCTCCCTTTCCCAGCGTGAAGGAAGCAACTTCACGTTCCGTCGAGTCTTGAGCGAGGAAGCTTCTTGATGCTCGACGTTCAGGCATAAACGATATCGTCTGTTGTGGCTCGTCTGCATTGACAGAAATATCGTACTCCCTATACCAGAGTTCAGTCCGAGGAATAAAATGCCAGTATTGGTTGTACTCACCGCAGCTTGCCGTCTGAGGTCATCACGAGGAGAGTAGAGCCACCCCCACCCCACGGGTGCCAATCGACCTTGGCGATTTGTGGCGAACCAGAAGCGTGGTAGAACTGGCCGACCTGCAGAGACCTTCCCAATCTTCATCAAAAACACGACATGAGTTCGGGCGCGAGGACGCACTTGCAGTCTACTGTTGGCGGCGGAAGTCTTGTAAATCCGGGACGGGGCAGCACGATCACTGTAACCTGGAACGCGCCAACTACGGCGAGAAGGCGTCCATTTGGGTTTAACACGAGTTCGTGGATTTCGAATTGCAAGTTCGGCGCGCACAATGTCTGGAGTGGTGGGCGGGATATGAGAAACGCGTATCTACCATGCACCCACTCACCCTACCTTGAAAGTCTGTTCCCCAGGGGTGCTCGGTTGAGACTCGGTCAACGACGTCACCCGTACTTGCTTTCCAACGGCGACAATGAGGTCCGCGTCTTTGATGAGCATAGTCCGCCTCCGTCCGTTTGGTATGCCATCGTCCTGAATGACATCGGATGATTTGAACTTTGAGAGAGAGGTGATTGAGAGTTCGAGCGAAGAGTCGGCCTTCCACAAATTCTTGTCGCCGCTGCTGCTAGAGGAAGGGTCGAAGATAGGATGGCCGTTCAAAGCCTGCTCCCGGCTGTGGGGGTTGGTGGAGGAGGAGGAAGTTAACCTCTGCAGTTCCACGCTCATGACTGCAAAGTTGCGGACGCGCTTGCCCTGGAGTCGATCGCACACCTTCCGCTGTGATCCCAGCTCTGGCTTACGCGTCTTCGACCTCTCGATAATGACTTCCATCGGCACGGGCTACGACCTTTCTGCGAGCACTTATTCCCCAGATGGGAGAATATTCCAGGCGAGTTCGCTCTGGTTGGCTCACTAGTTTCCCTTGATCTTATCAACTCTCGCATTCAAGGTCGAATATGCGAACAAGGCCGTTGATAACTCTGGGTATCAAGTCCTGTGATTATGCCTGAATCATGATTCACGAGTACTCTAGGACCACGATAGGATTGCGCGTCAAAGATGGGATAGTCCTCGCTGTGGAAAAACTCGTGCACTCGAAACTTCTCGTACCTGGAGCTTCGAATCGAAGGATACAGACGATCGACAAACATATCGGATTGGTGAGTGTGTCTTTCGAGTGGACCGTGTTTGGGTGCTGAAGGTCCCCGTTGCACTTAGGCCACCGCCGGTTATCTCGCTGACGGACGACATCTCGCCAATCGAGCAAGATCAGAGGCCTCCAACTTTCGTGAATTCTACCACTCTCCCCCACAAGTCAAAGTAGGGGTTTCCGCACCGGGACACAGCTTGATTGCTAATCTTCCCTTGTAGGATGTAACGGAGCGTCTCGGACAATACATTCAAGTATATACCCTTTATTCCTCCGTCCGGCCTTTCGGTGTTAGCACCGTCCTCGGTGGAGTGGACAAGACTGGTCCTAACCTCTATGTTGTAGAACCGAGTGGTGTTTTCTTCGTAAGTCTTCCGCCCCTTTTCTCCGTCGGATCACCGATCAACGTACTGCAGGGGTACCATGGTGCTGCCGTAGGCAAGGGCCGACAACTTGCAAAGGCTGAGCTAGAGAAACTGAAACTCGCTGAACTTTCAACACGAGAGGCAGTCTTTGAAGCGGCTAGAATGTGAGTATCTATCTTTGTACACGTCTACTTAGACCTGACCAGGCTATCCAGCATTCACATTGTCCACGAAGATAACAAGGAGAAGGAATTTGAGTTGGAGATGTCCTGGATAGGCGCAGAGACTCAAGGGATCTTCCTGCCCGTCCCAAAAGACCTCCACCAGGAGGCAGAAGAGAAGGCCAAGGCCGCTCTGGACAACTTCGAGTAGATTATTACTGATCAAGCGTTTTTGAAGTCGCTCGTTCTGGCTCTTGTATGGTCGCATCACTTCAATTTGAACAAGATGTACAACACCCCCTCCCTTGTGGAACGGAAATCCGAGATCTAGATAATCTGCTCAAGCTCGCGGGCGTAAGCAAGATTTTGTGATATCAACTTTTCCTTCGGTATCTCGATCTTCTCTTCCCCTTTCTTCGTGAAATGAATCGTGGCACCCGTCAAGTCTATCTGCCACCCACGCTGCCGAACCATCAGCGCATGATTTTCAAGAGGTGAAAACAAGCCTTACCTCTCTCGCGAAGGACAGAAGTTCGGTCTGGTTCTTAAAGAACAAAAGCGTGGCCGCGTCTTTCAGCGGTAGGCTATTGTATGCCGTTTCCTCACAACTGGCGATCTCGTTTCTGCAAAAGAGTCAGCGGTCTGACAAGTAAACGGTATTATCTGGGCGAACCGTATCGTTCCGACGAGGCTGTCGACGAAGATCTTGTACTCCTCCGTCGGAGCCTCCTCTCTAGCATTCCAAACCTTGCTGTAGCTACCCTCCATCAACCAACGCTCGAGGTTGACCGGGTGGCTGATGTACGGGCTCTCAGCGATCTGGTCTGCTGAGAGTGGGAGGGATTCCAGGGTCGTGTGGAAATCGGCAATACGGTTTTGTGTGAGGAGGCGGATAAGATTCAACCCTCGGATTTGGTACTCTCGCTTCGACGGAGGGAGTACCGAACTACCGGGAGTCAGATAAAATGACCACGCCAAACAAACGTAACTCACGTATAGTCGGTGTAAAACACTTGAAGTTGCGAGAAGTACCGGTCAAATGACGGGATGTCTTTCACCCGAGTGCTCCAGAGTGCACCGATTTCGAAAATGTCGCCTAGAGGACTTGTGATCTTCATATACGCGAGTAGAGGTATCAACGGATGGGAAATGTTTACGAGTTACAACAAGGTCTTGGAGACTTGAAGACCCTTGTGGAGGATACAACCCGGCTTCTACCAGGCTAATCTAATCCAAGATATCCGAAAGATGTCGATGGAAGAGGCTCGATGGCTCGTACCTTGAGTTTGGTGAGAAGCTTCCCGGTCTTTGTGAGATCAGCAGGGCGAGCTTCAAACGCCCGTTGAAGTTCGCGGTAGAGCTGAGCCATATTGGGGGTCGCCATGCTGGAAGTTGAAGAAGAGCGGAGGAGACGGAGGACGCGTGTGTGCGCAAGCAGACTTGGATCTTCAAACTGATCGGGATTCGTGGGGACGCGTAATTATCCTGTTCTCTCTCTCATCGACTCTGCCACCGTCTTCGTTTTGGAACCATGGAAGCTCTCTCGGTCGATATTGGAAGACTCAAGTCTGGCGAGGTTAACCTCGGTGTACGTCTCCCAGATATCGCAGCGAGGATGGAGATGTTGATTGGGGAACTGGTGCATTATCTAGACATCGATTATGGCCGTCCAGTTCAGGGACGGAGTCATCATCGGCGCTGACAGTCGAACGACCACCGGTTCTTACATCGTGCGTCTTATTCCATAAAACTCCTAGTTCTTCAGCTAAGGGGCACACCTCGCGGTTCCAGGCCAATCGTGTAACGGATAAGCTGACGCACGTCCATGATCGTATCTACTGCTGTCGCTCGGGTTCGGCAGCTGATACCCAAGCGGTGGCAGACATCGTTCATTATTACCTCCAGATGTACAAGTGGGTGTTCTCCTGATCACCAGGTTTAATGTATCCGACTCTCACACCTGACGGATTATTGCAGACAACACATGGGCAGACAACCATCGGTCCACACCGCTGCCTCGTTATTCCAAAATATCTGCTACCAAAACAAAGATGCGCTGAGTGCAGGAATCATCGTTGCCGGGTGGGACGAGGAGAATGGTCCGAGTGTGTACAATATTCCGCTTGGAGGTGGTATCTTCAGGCAGCCTTGGGCGATTGGAGGTAGCGGGTCCACGTACGTCTACGGTTATTGCGATGCTACGTTCCAGGATGGATGGGGCAAAGACGAGACAATCAACTTCGTGAAGAACAGTACGTGCATCAAACTCGATTCCCAGCCTCATACTCAGCTGAATGTCGTGTAGCCCTGTCTCTCGCCATGGCCCGTGACGGTTCGTCAGGGGGTGTAATCCGTATGTGTGTTATCACTGAAAGCGGTGTCGAACGCCTCTTTGTCCCTGGCGACCAACTACCAAAATTCTGGCAAGGACAAGAAGTGATCGTAAAGACGTCCAAGGCAGTCGCGGACGCTGAGATGATGGCGGAGGTGTGATTAACTTGCGATGTACGACATACGACACAGTAATGCAAAAACATGAACACGATGATGGGCAGACTAATGGACAGTAAATTAATGCGGTCCGCAGAATCAATTCCAAGTAGGCATGGTCGCTGGTGATTCCATTTCCCACATTCGTAACCTCCAGAGGGCAATGGCAAGGGGAACGGTATCCGCTCGTTTGACAGTCGAACCGTCAGAGTATACCAAGAAGGCGTGGCTAGATTTTTTTTCATCTTTGCTGGGTTGGGACTTATCTCTTGGTTCCGGGCGATCTATTTGGTTCCACCGCGTGATTGTGTCTTCTTTCAGGATTGCACAAAGGCGTTGATGGAGTGCAGCGCGTTGGGTGGGGGAGGGGAAAAGGGATATACTATTGTATAGGGGTATCCTGTGTGGTTCAAGTCCGAGCATCTCTAGTGAATCCTGGGCCGATGCTGGATGCAAGGTAGAAAGAGGGGGTGCAGGTTTTGTGCTGATTGTCGATGCACGAATCTCTTCTGTGGGGTTAGGTGATGCATCTGGTGCCTCACCTTTCAGTAGGGATTTCTTGACTGGGGGTGCGACGAGCACGGCTATAGCACCAGGATTCGGTATCGTTCCTCTCTTCCGGAATGCTTTCCATTCGGCTCTGGTAAGTCGACGGATTATTGGGGTGTGAAGTTCTTTGACTTTGGGTCTAGCGCGGCGAGCAAGGATCTCGAGTTCTTGGAGGATCCTCAGCCGCAACAAGTGGCCGACTTGTTCCTTTAATCGGGGATGGCTGGGGATTTTTCGTGGTCCCTGCCCAGAAAGCACCCCTTTACAACGCGTAAATCCCCATTCAGCGTGACGCTAGGAAGAGGTGGATGGAGATGGCTTACTGTTAAACACGGAGAGCTGCTTATTGCAGATGACGTAGTGACCGTTACCAGTCCTGCGGAGCTGGAACTCGGGGTGCTGAAGGCCATCTGGGAGGAGTGATTCATCTCCAAGTCCAAGCTCAGGGTCTAGACGCAGTCGAGCCAGACGCACGAGAAGATCTGAGGAAGTTCGCGGAAGATTCCTTTTCGCCAGTCATCGAGTGGTGCTTACCAGTGGGGATGTAATGACCGGTCGTCTGACACATCCTTGGGGGCGAAGCCATCATCCTCACTACACTCGGGTTAAGCTCATGCCATAGCAAGGACCGAAGAGACGCACGCACGATACGGATTCGACCACCACCGCAGCTCATCCTCATTCATTAACCTAACATCATCCTGTCCCTGGTATTTCACCACCGGAGGTGGCCCCTTCCTCTTTCTCACTTGGCTTTCTTCATCCAATAACAAGGATCTCGAGTATTCCGCGGCAGGACGCGAAACTCGTATTGGAATGCGCCGTTTATGGGGAGGCATCACACGTCTTTTTCGACGTGCTTTGGATTGGAGACCGGGCGCAATACGGAGTTCATCTTCGAACGGACCTGGCGGTCGTTGGAGTGCCTTGATGAGGCGAGGGAGGATACGGGGCATAGTTGTCTGAAGGTCGTGACCTTGCGGAACGGATGAAGCGAATGACGGAGCAGCAGTGCCAGGGACGGATGCTGTTGACGAGTCGGTGAACTTTGATCGGGCCGATGATCGATTGATCGACGGGACGCCGTCTCTTTCACCCACCATCTCTCGTGTCACCGGTGAGGGCGATGCCACCGAAATCGAGAGAGGCGATTGTACCAGTGGTGCCCCGGACACACGGGATGAAACACGTACGAGTGGAAGCGAGTCCTCCGGTCTCCAATAGGTTCGGTCACATTTTTCATACTTCCGGCAGAGCTCATGTCGAAATATTAACCAACTTTGTAGACCCCCAGATGTTAACCATGATTTGTCGGCATCTGCGTAACATGTTGATTCGATTTTGGCTTGGGATGGTTTGTACGCTCAGTGCGCGCACTCACTTGGTACTCAACTCTTTGATCACTCACGGGGAGCCACTTTGTAGGGCTCTGTGGATTTGCGCTTTATGAACGCTCCAAAAAATCTAGTGACGATATTCGTCGACTGCCTGGTTCGGTTTCTCGATATTTGTGAGGAAGTTGGAGCGGGTTGTGGGAAATGAGTACCGCTTTGTCCGTGAGGGTGAGCTCAGAGACACATTCTTGCCGGGGCGCCGGTTCATTGACAACATATCACAGAAGCTGTACAGGGCTGCCTGGACCTCCAGGAGTCCCGTACCAGGCGCGTAATTGGGGCATCTTACATACATGTTGCAAGTCCCTGCGTCGAGAACTTCCGGGACTCGCGCGTATATTGGTTTCGACCAGACTGAAGCTGAAGCTGTCGGACACCCACGATCATTAAAGCGCCTCGTGGAATTAGATTTATTACTCGCTTGCATTCCCCGGGCGAAATGAGATGCGGCGAAATGCGAAATTCGCAGGGCCCAGACGGAGACGAACTTGAAGGTGTGGAAGGTATATCCCCGTTCAAGTGCTCAAAGATAAATCTTCCAAAGAGCACAGGTTCTTGAGATGGAAGGATTTCAAGAGTCGGCGTCCCCAAGTATACTGTTACCGTTGTGGAGAACTGGAGGTAATCCCCGAAACATCCCTGTAGGAAAGGGTGTAACCTGTATCCCCAAATGGGGAATACCTACCGCTATTAATCCCGAGGTAATTCTCGCTCGTGTGCATATCCCGGAAAAAACCGTCTTCGGTGGGGCGGCAGTGTTGACAGCCCGGGTACATCGCCATGTGTCCGGTCAGGCTGGCTCATTGAGATGCGCTCAGAATCAATGCGAGGACGGCGCAAATTTCGACGTTGTTTCCCCACGACCGTAAGGGAGGGGGTCTTGTTGTTCGTCCGATCAACTTTTGGCTGAACGACTCTAATTCCGTGTCACTTTCAAATTGTTTTTCCCCGCAGTCTTTTTTTGGTTTGGCCCGAAATCAGTCCACGGTGCGGCCGGGTGCGCCGCGCAGCCCGAAGGCCGAGTAGCCAAAAAAAAAGAAAGAACCAGCTTCAGGCCCAGCGCTTAAGCGCTCACCTGTGGACTTTCATCACCAGGGGTCAACTCAAGATTTCTTCAACGATGTTGCCCCGGCGTTGATAACCGGTTAACCCTCTGTCTCTGTCTCCTGTACAATGCCGACTTCATGCCGCTGCAACAATCCCTCAGCCGCCCACCTCCGCCCACCCGCCCCTGGACGACAGATACAGCCAGAATTATCTAAATGTATAGCGGCGGTCTCTTCGAAATCTTACTTCTGGTCTGGAATTTGTTCCCGTGAATCGAACGCCGCAATATAGTTGTGGCCCTTCTCGCTCAGCACAATAGGGGGTAGAAGGACGAGACAGAACGCGGAGAAGGAAAAGATCCTATTTGTATCGAGCCTGCGGCGACCCATCTCCCCCTCCCGGGAGTCCTTTCCTTTGCGTCTCAATCTCGCTCTCTCAAAGCTACACCAAATGGCTCTCGCCGGATTCGGCGCCATGTATCTGCTCCTCGTTCTCGTTGCTCTCCCTCGGGTTCTCGCCGCACCTCCCTCCCATTCCCCTCCCACCGCCGTGAACGAGTTCACTTTCAACCCCGCCGAGGGTCAAGTCCCCATCGCTCCTAACCAGGGTAGCTCGGTCTTCGACACCGTTGATGACGTTCTGAATGGACACAACGATTTCCGTGCATCGCATGACGCTTCCCCCTTGAGCTGGGATAGCACACTTGCAGATTACGCCTACAATCAGGCGTCCAGATGCGTGTTTGAGCACTCGGGTGGACCGTACGGGGGTGCGTCGTCTTACGGACCATCCCTAATTATCTAGGATACTCAGTATATTTTACAGAGAACTTGGCTGCTGGAACTGGTTCTTTCACCGTCACCGACGGGATCAACATGTGGAAGAATGAAGCTGGGGATTATGACCCCCCAAACCCTCAACCCTCCCACTTCACCCAGGTCGTTTGGAAGAGCACCACACATGTTGGATGCGCCATTGTTACTTGCCCTCCCGGCTCCATCTTCCCAGAAGTTTACGGAGTGCGTATCCTTCCGCCCACTTTTATCCGTTGGTCTGACTCGCGAATGTTGTGTAGAATGCTGGACTTCTTTGGTGCAATTATAGCCCGCCCGGCAATGTCATCGGTCAATTCCCGTACGCCTCTTGTCCCATTCTATCAAGAATGGAAACTCACATGGATTTTTTCTTTCTATCCAGAGCCAATGTTGATCCGTAAGGTCAGCATTTCAGCATTTTACCCCACGTTGTGTAAGTGAACGGGTTTATTCTGACATACCCCTCGTCATATTTCTATGGGCGTCGGTAGATTATCTTTTCTGTAGGCTGGACGTGTATAATCATGTGTAATCGAGAAAACGGAGATGGATGAAACAACGACAAGATCCGAGACTTGCGGTCCCGGAAACGAAAGACCCAATTTAAAGAGATGAGCGACAAAAGGTATAACATGTACATCGGGAGGGTTACAGTCAAGTGTGTCCTACCGGGGCGAACGCTCCCTCAACCAGTGCGAATCGCCTCCACATCAATTCGGGAGCGGGGGCAAATGCCCTTGTTCAAGTTGAGGCGATCCCTGATCGGGATCCGGACTCCTTCGACCAAACACTCATCATCGTGTATCGGCTACCCCAGGTTACCTTGCCGTGCAACATGCCAATCCATGTGCAAAACACGGCGGTTCTAATGCCTTTTCTTTCACGACGCGTAGTCACGGCTCGAACGCGTCCGTGGAATGGCCACACGTGATGTCAATGGACGAAAGTCATTGTGTGGACTATAAATCAGCGTCGCCCCTTCGAGGTTGCCTTGACTAGAACCTCCATATCCTCATCGCCGCGACCACCTTGTTCTCAGACCTTGTCTCTCGAGTTCTTTTGCACGTACGTCTTCCACGACAACAATGCCGCCCAAACTCGAACACAGACAAGTGACGGTGGCCCCTCCGACGCATACGGTGCAACAGAGGGTCCCGGCAATCCAGACAAGTGGAAGTGAGTACCTGGCCTCCGGACCCACTCTCCTGATCCATACTTAACCTTTGGGCAGTTTTCACGCTTCCTCTTGAACTATTCCTTGAGATATTCTCCCACCTCTCCGACCACCGCCGCTTCATCCGTGAAAACTACTACGGCAGACAGCTTTATGCGAACATAGATAGGGACCATGCAGAACGGTTGATCGTCATCCGAAGGCTGACCATGACGTGCTGGACACTGCGCAACAAATTCCTTCAATTCCGTTGGGCCGATGCCGAGGGATGCATCTCACATGTTCGTTACGACTACATGACTAGAAGAGGAGGTTCGGGTTGGAATTTGCATGCTGAATGTGACTACCTGTCCCAGAACCAGGACATTGCTGCCTACGTCCAGTCCGTAGGGTCCCTTCTCCAGTGGTTTACTGTAGCTCACGAACATTAACTCTACAGGACCTTTTCCGTTTCACTAAATTTCTTGAACGCCCCTGAAGATTTGATGGAAAGGTTTGTTGGCTGCCTGGTTCGGCTTCCCAACCTGAAGACATTGGATATCTTGAGTGCCAACTCCCGAACCACCATTTCGAAAGCACTCAAACGCAAACATGTTATATTCCCAAGCATCCGCGAATTGCGTATAATACAAGCGTGCCACCATTTTATCAAGAATTGTCCCAAGTTGGAGGATGTAACTTTTGTGACTGGTCTTGACGTCCACGCGTCCGAAACTATTCGTTCGCACGGCAAAGGACTAAAGCGTATTGCGGGAGTGAACGTTTATAGCCCGGGGAGCCTACACGGTGAGCTCATACCTGAGTCATCTAGTCTGAATAATCTCTCAAAGGAAGCTCATCATAGCGATTATTTCCGGCTGCCCGAACCTTCGAGAGATTGGCATTATTGGCAGTACTCGAGTGAGTATTTCACCAGGGGACGCCAGGGGATACATAAACTTACCGCTCCATTACAGTCCGACATCGAGTCCGTTAAACTACTGCGACAGTTGAAGCACCTTGCTCTCATTGAAGCTGATCTCGATGAAGCAACGGATTACAAACCCCTCCAACCTGAGGGGTCCCGGGAGAAGGCACCGAAGGATTGGAAGAGAGAGCTCATTGGCCTCCTCAAGGATAGCCCCTCAACAGACCGCAAGGTCTTGAGATGGAAGGTTGTCCAAAGTTATCGGCACTCTGTTAGAGCTGGTCGGGCTTATGATATTATGGAAACCGAAGAACTGGAGGTGTCTCCAGAGACCTCCCTGTAGGAACTTTGATGGGGTGTTGTGCCATGTATTCACTATGTTGTATGTTAAAATTTTATGAATTGTATGATCAATTGATGGTCTGGGGTGATGTATCAAAGAGGTGAATTTACTGATGAGTCACACAGTTTCTTACAAGAGCCCTTGACACCAACAATAGCAGGCTAGTGATAACTCTATGCTGGTTTATAGTATCCATTCACCTAATGCTATGTCAGAGTAATTTGGTACATATACAACATGAACTATTGAAAGTGCTTATTTACAACAGCTAATGGTTTTGACCCAATAAGAGAAAAATCTGTGACAGGAGACATGAGAGGTTAGCTTTGTGAATTGATTCATATATTGTTCACACTGTACCTGGGTCTATTGCTGATGGATTTTTGGGGGGTGTCAACTAGAACTTGACAAGAACAAGTAGAGAGCGGCTTCTGAGCCTTAGTGTTGTAACATTGTGGAGCCAGTCTACATCCTGGGATGACCTCCAATGGGGGTGTAACCATAGCTTATGCTTCCCTTCTGAATCCTTGACCCACCCCTCTTGCAAAATGGCTTGTGAAATTGGCCAATCAGATTTGGGGGATTGATGCTTTTTGTATAGGTCATGATGATACTGGTTACACTCATCTCTTGGGTGGTGGAAGCGATATCTAGTGCATGAAGGTGCTTTATCCAATGGAAGGACCTCCCCAGTTTTTGTGTGGTAAACACGAGTGGTACTATGGTCATTGTAGTTAATGGCAGCAATATCACCTTCCACTGAGAACCCTGGAACATTGTCATCATTGTTCCCTTGTAGTAGGAGTCTTGTCCACAAGGTAGTGGTATTCTGCAGTGGTGTTTCCCAAAGACAGTCACTATGGCTTGCCCTTCTGTTACCATGAATCCCATCCACCACCCCCTTTTTTGTAAGCAGCCATGCCACAACCTTGTTTGAACCTTTCACCAAGAGAATATTGCCAGTGAGGACCATTGCCAATATTTCTAAACCAGTGTCAATGAACTGGGAGGTTGTAGGGGTTTGAGAATGAAGGTTGGTGATTGTGACAGTACTTTCCTGGGAGTATGTAGTTGCAATATAGGTACTATAGGGAGCAAAGGCATCTAATGGTTGGCTAGGGACAGTGGCAGCAGACCCTGTACCAGATGCAGTAGGAGAATAATCCAAGTGTACTACATTGAGGTGGGTACTAGTATGGCCTAGGATTGATGATGAAGTGGGTGAAAATTGGAGTGACATTGGAGCCTGCTGGAACCTCCTCCATTCAGTATAATGTCTGGAAGTATATCTCCAGATGGTTAGGTGGTCCCTAGCAACAGCTGCAAAGACATTCCCATCAGGAGAGAAGCAGTGGTTCCAGTATTTGCCTGTTTCCTGCAACAAGACCTTTGCATTTTGGGCTTCCAATATAAAAAACTTGTCATCACTGTTGCCCCCTCCACTAGTGTAGGCTACAATCCTATAGGTGGCAGGAGAGAAAGCTCCAAGGGTAAGGTGGGGGCGAAACTTAAATGATTTAATCTTAGTGAGAGTAGACCCAACATCAAATATTTCAGTCATCCACCCCTTGAGACCATCCCCAGTTATTGCCATGACTTGGAAGGACTCATTGTGGGCCCAAAGGTGTTTACTACGCACTGATTGGATTGTGCCAGATGATTGTACTACACCTAAGGCAACATCACATGTATGCACAATCAGAGCTCTTGACACCTTCAGCACAAGGGCAATTTTCTCCCCATCCAATGACCATATAAGCTCTGGCTGATCACCAGTAACACTACATCCAATCTTTTTGACTACTCCACCTGTTTGGGTATCCCAGATAATGATAGCAGTACTAGAACAGCCTGCCAGTGAGTGTCCATCTGATGAATAGGCAAGCCCATGCCTGAATTTGGTGGTAGCCTCAGGTGACTCTAGGGTTGAGAGGAGGTTGAGGGCAAGTGAATCCCTGATCTCTGCAGCTTCTTCAGAAACCACAGCAACAAACTGACCACATGGTGACCAGGTAGAGGATAGGATATAGGAATGCTTGGTGGAAACAGAGGCTGTACTGGGGTCCCATGCATCTGGGATTCCTAATACTACCTTTGGTGAGGGGTGGGGGCATTGGGAGTAGTAGAATTTTCTGATGATTGATGATAAAGGGGATAGTTCCAGAGCAGAGTGGTAAATGTGGATGGCAGAGACATCAATGACCTCAAGGAACCCAGCTACAAATTGGAAATAGTCTTGTGCAATGCTAAGAAGCTGGTGATCCTTGGTGACCTGATTCAGATATACATGAGTATTATGGGATATAGTAGAATGGATAAAAACAAACCTGCTGCAGCCAGGACATCAGCTTGTTCAATGCAATAACAGCACCCCTTGCAGCACCAATAACACTAAGCACTTCTAACCATGCCAGAAATCCCTCCTGCAGGAACCTCTGTAGAGTGGGAAGGATAGCTGAGATGTCACCCTTGACTTCAGCAAGGTGGATGTGCCAGGATTTGCAAGCATACTGTAGTGTGATGCTGATCTGATCATTGACTCTTGCCTCTAGATTCTCAACCTCCAGATTCAGGGCATAGTGGGGGAGTGATAAAAGGTTCTGCTGCAAACTGTTGTTCATCAATTTGAGGCAGCTCAGAGCAAGTGATAGGTGGCCAGCCCTGGGAGAGATATGGAACCTCTTGTCAGGACAGCGGAGTGGATCAGTGATAAAGTCAGGGAATGACTTGTGGAATGGGATTGCTGGAGAGCCTGGGTCCTCAGGGAGCTTGAGGAGGGAGTGGATTAGCCGAAGTAAGTCCATGACTTCTTGTTTCCCCAAACCAACAAGGGTGGCAATTGCTGAGGGTGGAAGAGGGTTTACAGCTAGCACCACTACACCAACAACAGAGCGGACTTTTTCATCATCTTCAGTGTCTATCCCATCAAAGGCACCTTGAAAGACTGCAAGGTAGAGTGAATCGAGGGTTGTGCTTGGCCGTAGCTTGGCTTTTCCTTCGTAGGTAGTACTCGCCGGGGCCCTCATAATGATTTCAAGTTGCTTGCTGGGTGGGCTAAAAACGTGGTCCAAGAACTTGAGAGTTGCCACAGCATACACGAAGAGACCGGCTGCTCTTTTACACAATAGGTCAAGCTGCACGTCTGTGGGCCAAACACCTTGTTCGATGCCCCGCCTCTTTGCGAGCTCGGATAACCCATGTTCCAGGAAAAGTCGGATGTCCGTGTTGATGACGGAAGGCTCCACCTCGTGAAGGACAAAGACTTCGGTCAATGGCCTGAGGAGGCTGAGACGGAAACCGGATTGGATTCGGGGTTCCGGTCGACCGGTGATGAGGAATTTGACGTCTGGAACCTGTTCAACCAATCGACCCATGACAGAGAGGATGGCAGACTGCGGTTCTTCATCCGCGCACTCGTCCAATGCATCGATGATAACAACCGTCGGGATTTGCAACGAACTGAGCGGTTCGGCAATCAGCATCCGCATCTGGTTGAGGAGCGACTCGTGTCCGATGTCCGGGTTTGATCGAAGGAGAGGGACGAGGGTGGATCGAAATTCAGGGTATTTGTGAGCAAGCTGGAAGGAAATGGTGGGGAAGATGTAGTGGAGGCTCCTGCGGTCTTCGAAATCGCGTGAACAAAAGAAGGATGCTCCTAGTCTCCCATCGGCGAAGATACGCTCGGCGATGGTCTGGGCGATCGTGGACTTGCCGGTCCCGGCGAGCCCATTCAACCAATAGACAGGGGACGCGCTTGTGTCTTTGGACCACGACTCTATCTCGTCCAAGACATCCTTTCGGGTCCCCTTGAGGCAGCCCTGTCGGTCGCCATGTCGGAAGTCCGCTCCCTTGGCACGACGACAGCTGTTCAGCACCGACAATTCAGCTGTTAAGCCATGAGTCCGGGCCAATCGAACGAAGGATTATATCTGACCGTTATCCTGGAAAAGGTCGATCAATCTAAAATTTCACGAAAGGTGGATCCTGCGACTTACAATCAATTTACAGTTCTGCTCGTAAATTGCCCTCTGTTGCGCGAACTATAGACCGCACCATGCGTGAATTGTTGTGTGCGTGCTTTCCAATATTCTTTCTTACCTGGTATTCAACTACGGCATCCCTGAGGTCATCTGCAAGATCGCATACAGCGGCCATGTCCCCTTCGTTCTCCACGCCTTCAGCGGTAGGAGTACGTTCGGATAGAAGGTCCAGCTTGTTCTGGATCCCCTCGAGAGCCCTTAGATCGGTTTAGCGTGGATTCTAGTTTACAGCGGACGGAGGATACATACTCATATAAAATTTTCCGTCGCATGAGCTCATCGGCACTCCCTACGAGATCCCCTCCCACTGCAAGCCGATCCAACCGCGCGCGGACGGATTCCACCTTGTTCTTGACTGGTGAAGTCTGGAAACGTGTTATTGGGCTTCATCAGCCACGCACACGCTATCTTACCCGATGGAGTTTTAGAAGCGTATCAAAGGACGCCTTGAACAGACCGCCTGCTTAGCTTCGAAATCAAATACAACAAACAGGAACTCACGGTCAGATGGACGACCTGGTTGTAGATGGACTGTTGTTGCGACACCTGTCCCACTTGTCAATCATTTCCGGCATCGATAGTCTCTGGTACTGACCTGATATATGAGGATAGCTTGTCTAAGTCTTTCCACGAGCCCAATGACTTCTTGCGCATCTTGCGTCTTATCGAGCATCCGAGCGACCTTTCCCTTCTCCGACAATACCAGAGATCGTGTTCCGATGTCTTCCAACGACCTATCATGGAGGATCAGGTTTGGATGAACGAGACCTCCGAACATCCCACAAACTTCGCCAGTTGTGAACGTCTTTCGTCCTCCTCGCGATCGCCATTGGGGTTCACCTTCGCTAAGGTTACCAGCAGCTTCTCCAACCACGGGATGAGATCGTTGAGCTTGTCTCTCACGTCGTTATATTGCTAGTTGGTGATCGTTAGCGGGGCCGAGGGTCGCTTGATGCCGACGTACATCGTAGTGTTTGATCAGTGCGTTTATCCCTCCTAGACACGACTTGAGGGGGGGAAACGCATCGGAAGAATCCTTCGCGATGTCCAACAATGTCTTGGCAACATCGACGAATCGTTGTTTCTTGGCTGGGACTCGTCAGCGAGTTCTAAAAGATCGCAATAAGGCCCAAATATCTTACAAGAACCTTGTTCAGTCGGCGTTCCACCGCCTGACGGGAGTCGTTTTTGAAGATTCCCAGACATGACGTTGGCGTCGTTTACAGAACTGGATGGCGAGAGAACGGAGGTGGTTTGTCGTTCCTTTAAAAAGTTACGACATGAGGCTGGATGCCGGCGCGGCGTCTCCAGATGTATTGAAGTTGTTTGGGCTGGGGGACCCACAATCGACCGGCCTCGCCTGGCCAGGTAGCATGCAAAGTCGAACGTTAAACTCCTGCCTTCGGCTCCCCGAGACCAGTGACCTACCCTGAGATCAAGCCAACTCCAAGCCTAGGATCGAGTCATACGCCAGGTTGTGCTATAGACTGACGACGGATTTACGCGCCGGAGGTTTTGTCTGACGTATTGCAACGCCTCGTAGCCTAGCAAACAAGAAGAGTTTCTGTGGCAAGCCGTCACGGATCGACGTCCCTCTGATTCTGGGGGAGAACCCGTACCTTCGGAGAGTCGGGTCAGTCAAACCCAGAACTGGCTGTGATTCGGTTTACGAAGTTTTGCGTGTCTTTGGTGGCCGTTGTACCAGCCTCGGAGCCGAGGAGGGGAGGATTGTCCCGCCATCCTTCACCCAGAAATAGACCGGTTGCCAACCGTGGACGAGAGACTTGAGGCTAACGGTCAACCTTCTTGGGGCTTCTGTCGTCACCATGGTGCCAAGACGGCCACAATCCTGGGGTTGCTTGTCTTCGAGATGACAGCGTCGACAAAGCACGACCTCATCAGTAAGTTCCCCACAATCTCTGGAATCTGTACTCTGCTCGCGATTTCTCTCTCTCCGAACTTCCACCTCGGAACGACCTCACATTACTGTCACTGTCATGTCCATATTTTCCTTTCTCCCCCCGCTTCGAATAACTCACGGTGATCTACCCCCAACAGAATCGATAAAGATACCCTTGTACAAGACGTACCTTCGTATAGTCCCTCCTGGGTGTTGCCTGTGAATGGTCGGCGGTGAGCGTAGGAGGTGCGACAGTTATCGAACGAGATGTAAAGCAAAAGTGAGTATGAGGAAGCCGCATAGATTGCTCGTGAGGTCACGCGAACAGCCGATAGAAATAAACAAACGCCACTGAGACGTGAATCAGCGCACCCATATTATTGTGGCCTCCTCAACCTGAACTTCTCGCAACCACGATGCCTCCCAAACAAATGCGAACGACCGTGGCCCTCCACCGGACACACCAACAGACTCCACAATCCCAGACTAGCGGGAGTGAGTTGCTCGGGTTTCTGTCCCCGCCGTTTGACCCACAGATCGTACAGTTTTCAAGCTCCCGGTCGAAATCCTCTTCGAAATCTTCTCCTACTTCGATGACCACCGACGCTTTATCCGCCGAAGTCGCACTTGTCGACCGATTGCTGCACTCATGGAGAGGGAGCACGTGGAACGGTCAACGGTCATCCGGAAGTTGACAGCGACATGTTGGGTAATGCGGAACGCCCTCCTTCCTGTCCTTTGGAAGGATGTGGAGGGATGCATCGTATCCAACCCCCGTCACGGTCACACATACGGTCTGTATGATCAGTGTGTGTACCTCTTGTCGAACCCTACCATCACCACCTACGTCCGGTGCGTGTGGCTATACCTCGATCCGAATGCCACTCACAGGCCTAACACCGTAGGGTCCTTTCTGTGGATCTACGCTTCAAGGATGCTCCAAAGAACCTGATGAGCAAGTTTGTTAACACCCTGGTTCGATTGCCAAACCTAAGGACATTGGAGCTATTGAGTGTCAGTCACAGGGGTCCCGTAACGGCGGGACTCAAACGCAAATGCGCCAATTTCCCGAATATCCGCGAGATGACCGTCGACGCCACATACCCCGATTTCGTCCGTAGCTGCCCGAACCTCGAGTGCCTGACTTTCAGACACGGTTTGAACTTTAGGGCATACGTAGCCCTCGAGTTGAATGGTGCAAGGCTGAAGCGTATTGCAGGAGTAGATTTTGGTACCTTCTTCGTCGTGCACTGTGAGTTCATGAACGCATCTCCTCATCTGAAGCAGCCGCTGAGAGGGGTCGTGTCACAGATGTGGTAGAGAACTGCCCGAAGCTCCAGGAAATAGGACTTTTCGGTGACCCTGTTGTACGTCCTCCCTCCTTTTCCGCCGACAATTTTCAATCCCTGTGACGCTCTGTAATAGTGTAGCCCCCTTAGGAGCGAAGAAAACCTCAAAACCCTGCGGCGGGTGGAGCATCTCTCTGTCATAGAGTTCGATCTCATCAAAGACCGGTGCGATCCGTTCGAGAACCCACCGGATGTACTGGAGGAGAAAATGAACGCATGGAAGAGATGTTTTACTGACGTCCTCAGGGATAGTCCTTCCAAAGACCGCAAGTTCTTGAGATGGCGGATAGTTCACACACAAATCTTCGCAGTTCCTCAGACCTATGATATCGTGGAGAACGGAGAATTGGAGGTATTTCCAAGAATACCCCTGTAGGATTTCATCAGATTATATGCTATGTGTTTACCTGTCAATAACGATTTGGAGCGGTTTCTTCGTGGTGTCCGCAGCCTTATGTAATGTGCATGAGGAGTCGTCGTAACGGCTTTCCCCACCTAAACACGGCTAAGAGAGATCTCGTGCACCCGGGTGACGCGTACACCGACGTGTCCGTAATCCCCTCTGTACTATGCAGTAGCGAGGGTGAAATGTGTTCTCTGGAGGACAAGGATAGCGGCCGGAATTTGTTCGAGGACTGCTCCGAAGGTGGGAAGTTGCGGATGATCGAGCGGCATTGATCATGTCGGCATCAACCACGACCTTCGCTCAGAATGAACGCGTACTTTGCTACCATGGCCCCATGATATACGAGGCCAAGATCCTCAAAATCGACGGCTGGGACGAAACCACTGGGACAGTTGGACCTCACTTCTTCGTACACTACAAGGGATGGAAGCAAACGCAAGTCTCAGTCACGCTTCCCCCGGATGATGCGCAATTCCTGATACTTGTCCCATTGTAGGTGGGACGAGTGGGTCCCTGCTGCTCGGCTGCTGAAGTATAACGAGACGAATCTGGAACTGGCCAAAACTCTCAAGAATGCTTCGACCGCGTCGACTTCGAAGAGCGCGCACAAGAGTGAGTATCCTAACCTATCGTATCAAATCACCTGTCTCATCTTTTTCTTTCCTTCTGTTAGAGAGTGGCACTGGAGGAGGTGTTGGCACCGGGGGGACCGCTTCCTCTCGACGGAAGGATGGTCGTGGCACGAAGAGGGGGCGAGACGAGGATGATACGAACCGGAGACCTGACATGAAGCTCAACGTGCCGGAGATCTTGAAGGTACTTTTGGTGGACGACTGGGAGGCAGTCACAAAAAACAATCAGGTGCGTCCCTTTGTTGACGTGTTTAGAGCCGCGAATATTTAAGTGCTGTTATCCCTTAGCTGGTCACCCTTCCGCGGAGCCCCACCGTTGCCGAGATACTTCACGATTTTCAAGAATTTGTCCTTTCACAAAAGAATTCAGAGTACGTAGGTAATGCGAATACCTCCTTGAATAGACTCTGATATTCTATAGGCTGCGGGACCCTGCAGTGCTTCTTCCAACCGTCATTAGTGGCCTCCAAGTTTACTTCGACAGGTCGCTGGGCGCCAACCTCTTGTACCGTTTCGAAAGACCACAGTATGCGGAGATTAGGAAACGGTTTGTCACTGGCCCAAGTGTCAAAGTAGGGACGGAGAAGGAGATGAGTGCGGTGTACGGGGCCGAACACCTGCTCCGGATGATCGGTGAGAGTGGGGTGAAGATCTGCGTCCGGTTCAAACGCTGATCAGCCCTCATAGTGAGTCTACCGCAGCTGGTCTCTACCTCTAGCATGGATCCGGAGTCAGTGGGGATCGTCAAGGACTATGCGCACGAGTTGATGGCATACATGGTGAAGGAGCGAGAGCGGCTGTTCCAACGGGACTACGACAACGCAAGTCCACAATATCAGAACGTATCGAGGTCATAGGTTTCTCCCTCTGCGCCTAATTCTCATTGGTCATCATGTACATGTACCTCTCGGTTTTCTATTCGTACCGTGAGGTGCTTATATAGCCGGGACGCCAGATCAACTGCGAATTTGTCAGCAAACGCAATACCCGCATCTTTTTATCTCTCCAATTTTTCCCATGTCTCGGACTCCTTGAACACCAACCATCTCCAATGGGCCTTCTATCGCTCGGTACTCCCCTCGCCTGGACAGACGCAAAGCAGCTCGCCGACCACGTCCGATCCCATGGAATCCTCCAGTTCTTATATACATGGGACCGGGTCAAGGACCGGTGCGGGGATGAGCTCTTCTGGGGCGACGAGGTACTCAGACATGGAATTGACCGGTTTGGTGGTATGCTGACCGTGTCTTGAGGTTGAGTACATGGTCGCATCTTTCGATAATGACACCAGGAGTGTCAAACTATCGCTTCGACAAACAGAGATCTTAGCGAAGCTACAAGCTATCGTCGACGGTATTTCGTCCAATTGCCCGGACCAGTAAGTCCTATTCCCGGTTGTGACTCAGGGATGAAACTACAAGCTAAATTCCGTTGGCACACAGCGTTGTGGTGCCGTTGTTTCATCCGGAGTATGGTCGGTTTATGCTGGAGTCGACTCCTGGTGCTCCCTATTCGAACAAAGTCACAGACCTCCTGACGGTAGAAGGTAACATGCGCTACAGGTTCGGCGAAAATTCATTTCCGGAGGCAATCCTTCCTGACTTTCATCCCCAAGACGTTCACTCGCCCAGAAACACTTGAAGAAGAACGAGATCCCGTTGACTCTCACCTCCTATCCTCGCCTCGGGGCCCCGGGACAATTCACCGACCCATACTCAGATCCAACCGGCGCTGTTTCGAGTCATAGCCTGTTCCTACCAGAGGAGATTACCAATCCTCATGCACGCTTTCCGTAAGTCCCTCCTCAGCTTCTCATGATCCCCATCACGTGAGAAGAAGATGACTGATGCTTGTCCCAATCCAGAACCTTGACAGCAAACATCAGAAGCAGGCGCGGTTCCAAGGTCGCCATAAATCTTCCCATCTTTGTCGACAAGAATACCCCACGCCCGTTCATCGATCCTACGATCCCATGGGGGAGGAACATCTATCCTGAGGATCCTGGTGAGTTTAAATTTTCTATTTGACGTATGGAATGACAACGAGTTAATATATCAAATCTTCCAGAGGCGAAGAATGGAGCGGCATTGCAAGATCACGTCTACATGGATGCTATGGGCTTCGGGATGGGATGCTCTTGTCTTCAGTTGACATTCCAGGCGTGTAGCGTGGCCGAGGCGAGACGAATCTACGATTCTTTTGTCCCCCTTGCACCAATATTTGTTTGTCTTCCTCTTGTGCGAGTTATGCATCTGTCTTACCTTGGCTATTTCTCTAGTTGGCTTTGACCGCTGCGAGCCCACTGTGGAGGGGTTACATTGCTGATGTGGACGCCAGGTGGAACGTCGTCGCTGCGAGTGTCGACGATCGCACGGAAGAGGAGCGCGGCCTGAAGGTTTGTACCCGAATTTGGCAACGAAGTATCATCCTAACGTTTTCACCAGCCCTTGAAGGATAACAGATATCGCATCCCCAAGTCCCGGTACGACTCTGTGTCATTGTATATCTCCGACAACTGGTTGAATCGGCCGGAGTACAACGATACCGAGGTGCCCACTGACCCGGAGATTTACAAACGCCTTCGTGACCATGGTAAGAACACCTCACGTCTCTCTAGGTGTTTGTCTCTGACGTGTCCCCCAGGGATCGACGATCTTCTGGCGAAACATATCTCTCATTTATTCATTCGTGACCCCCTTGTCATTTTCTCAGAGCTGAAGGATCAGGAGGACGAGCACAGCATGGATCACTTTGAAGTATGTTGTTCTCATTGACCCGCACCAATTTCGGCGCTGATGAGACAACTAGAATATACAATCGACGAATTGGCAAACCGTCAGGTTTAAACCTCCTCCGATCGGTTCCTCAATCGGTTGGAGAGTAGAATTCCGACCCATGGAGGTTCAAATGACCGATTTCGAGAACGCTGCCTTCGCGGTGTTCGTCGTCCTCCTTACGAGGGCGGTCTTGAGCTTGAACCTTAACTTTTATATGCCGATTTCCAAGGTCGACGAGAACATGCAACGGGCTCAACATCGCGATGCGCTCCAGACCGAGAAGTTCTACTTCAGGAAAGACATCTATCTTCCCAACAGCTCTCGCTCCTCGAGCGTGAGCAATTCTGGGACGTCTTCTCCGGTCGGAAGTGACTGCGGGCGCAACAGTATTAGCAACGGCCTCAATCACAATCCACCAAAGAAGGTGAAGAAGATGAGGAACTGCTTCCCCGATGTTCCGCCTCCATCTGAAGAGTACACTGCGAAGAAGGTGGAGGACGAGTACGAAGAGATGACGGTGGCGGAGGTGATGAACGGGAAGGTAGTGTGATCGAGATTGGGTGATCAACGTCTCATCTGGCTCACCTGCATCCAAGGACAACAACCCAGGTTTAATAACCCTCGTCTACGAATACGTCGACACCTTGGATGTCGACGACAGCAAACGAAGCCGTCTCTTTGAATACCTCGACTTCGTCCGCAAACGGTCCACCGGGAAACTTCAAACCCCAGCGACGTGGATCAGGAACTTCGTCAGGTCGCATCCGGCTTATAAGTTTGATTCTGTCGTGAGCGAGGAGATCAATTACGATTTGCTCAAGGAGGTGGATGAGATGTAAGTTCCTTTCTTTTTTCTTCTCCCCCTTGATGTGATGGGAAAATCGTTTCCGTCGATTTTCTGATGCACTCCTTGATAGTGAACGTGGGGTGAAGAAGGCTCCGGAACTCCTTCCCGAATATTATACAGGTCGCGACGAAGACCAAGGTTCCATCGGATTATAAGCGAGCACCCCTCTCTGCAGGGAAATGGCTGTTGGGCTTAAGTGGAAGAGAACGCAACACATTGTTACATTAGCCACCAATCACCGGTTTACCAGAGTTATCCGATATATATTATAGACACTCCTTGCCTCTGCATCGCTACGTTCTACATGCGACTAGATCCTGTCCGGTGGTTCGATTTATAGAGCTGAGAAGGGAAGCTGAACGCGATTCAGTCGTGCAGGGTCATACTGCGAATTGGACGTTAACGTCGGACGTTCTTCAGTTCAATGATTGCGACAAGTGCCGTCCGTTATGGAGCATGTGTATTTGGAAGTACTTATTACGGGCCAGTAGTGTAGGGATGCAAAAGGGGCGAATATAATACAATGCACAAGACATGCTAGCGATTAGACAACGCTGTAACGACCCGGTACGGTTGGATTGCGCATCTCCGCCTGCAATGCGGCAGCAGAAGCTTCGAACAACAGCCGTTTGATCTCCCTGACGGCTTGTTCGACCTATCCGAAAAAATTGAATTATCACGAACTTGCAGGGATGGAACCAACCACTTACGCGCCACTCTTCGTTCGACTCGACCAACAGGTGCAGCTTCGGCGGATCTTCCAGACTGGATGGCTCTTTGCTAGATTCGTAATAGATACCTGTGGAAGGGGTTTTCAGACACTGCTCACAGATAAAGGATCTCAGACACGACGCACCCTTGTTCGTGACCGAAGCTCCTGTAATTTCGATGAGGTTGACCATCGTCTCCTTGTTGGTGACACGCCACCTCGCCTTCTGAGGGTAATCGTTGATCGGAATGATAGCGTGATACTCCGAAACATCGCCAGTGGCTTGTGGTCGGGCCGGTGCGTTTTCCGCCGCCTGTATCTGAGATTGAAGAACGAATTTCTGTGCACGTAGCTTGGCGTTCAGCTTCGCTATCACAGTCATAGCCTGTTTGTAAGCCGGAGTGTCCTTGCCCGCACGAGCAGCAGCTTCCTCGGCCTCCTTGATACTCTCCTGCAGCTTTTCTTCTTCCTTCGCGAGGGCGAGCTTTCTGGCGGCGAGTGCTGCGCCGGTAACTCCCAGAGCACCCTTAGAGGAATCAGGAGCAGGTCCACGTTTGACCTCGACCTTGAAGTTGCTGAGCATGTCGCCCCCAGTGGTGGCGGTAGTGGTTGTGCCGTTGGTGGGAGCAGCACCTTCCGCCGGGGCGTCGGGCTTCTCTTCCTTCTCGTCCTCGCCATAGGCCTTGCGTTCAGCCTTATCACGAGCCTCTCGTTCCTTGTCGAGCCGATCAAGACCTTTACCACCGAATCCGGAGCCGGCGGCCTGTGCCTTTCCAGATTTAACTTTCTCCAAGAAACCTGAAAATTAGGATTTGGTCGGTTAGTATCACGCCCACACGG
>Ga0307515_10004232_pt1 | contig 29810 bp, 29 predicted proteins | sample 17_EM_MG_FD_194513 | JGI IMG/M metagenome (GOLD analysis project Ga0307515, IMG submission 194513) | Populus trichocarpa ectomycorrhiza microbial communities from riparian zone in the Pacific Northwest, United States - 17_EM | ecosystem: Host-associated > Plants > Roots > Unclassified | place... | reverse complement strand
CCGGTAGCGCACCAGGTTGTCGGCGTCCAGCTGCCGGGCCTGCTCGAAGTGGCCGCGCAGGCGCAGGTCGGCGCCGACGCTGTTGGCCGTCGCGAGGGTCAGCTCGTCGTCGTCGCCGAGCACCTCGCGCTGGCCGCGCAGGGTCTGCGCGGTCAATTCCCGGGCGTCCGCCGTACGCCCGATCGCGCGCAACGCGTTCGCCAGGTGGAACTGGGCCAGCAGCGTCTGCTCGTCGGTCGCGCCCAGGCTGTCCTGCCACCGGGCCACGGCCTGGCCGGCCAGGTCCCGGCTGGACTCGTAGTCGCCGCTGGCGTACAGGTAGCGGACGCAGTTGATGACGAGTTGGCGGACCTCCTCGTCGTCGCCGCCCAGCACGTCGGAGTGGACCAGGTGCGGGGTGATCTCGGCGTACCGGCGCCAGTTGGCCGTCGCGTCGGGGTCGCCCGGGTCGGCGGCGGCCAGCATGCTGCGCACCACGCGGAGCCGGGTGGCGTGCCGTTCCGAGCTGAGCTCCTGGCCGAGCACCCCGCGGACCAGCGAGTGCACGAACAGGTGCTCGCCGGACGAGTCGAGATCGGCCAGCCCGTACCGGCCGATCAGCCGCAGGGCGGCCTTGAGCCGGCGCTCGATCCGCAGCGTGTTCGCCAGCTCGGGCGACACGTCGAGGCCACGCGCGGCCCAGAACAGCTGCCAGGAGATCGGCGCGCTGGCCAGGAACGCGCACAGCTCGAGCAGTTGCAGCGCGGCCGGGGAAGCCGCGCGCAGCCCGTCGGCGGCCAGGCCCCCGGCGACCCGGACCGCGGTGGGGAACGCCAACTCGGCCGCGCGCTCGTCGTAGCGGCGCAGGTATTCGTCGACCGACCAGCCGGTCATGGCGCGCAGGGCGGTGGCCTGGTCGAGGGCCATCGGCACGTCGTCCAGCCGGGCCGCGAGCCGCTCGGCGTCCGGCATGGACAGGTCCGGCGTACGCCGGCGCAGGAAGTCCACGCTGTCCGCGCGGGCGAACACCGGGACGCCGACGGCCTGCGCCACTTCGGACGTCCAGCGCGGGTTGCGCGAGGTGACCAGCACGTGCCCGACCCCGCTGGGCAGGTACGGCTTGATGTCCTCGGGCCGGTTCGCGTTCTCGAAGACGACCAGCCAGTTCCGGTACGGCTCGCCGCGGCTCAGCGCGTCCCGGACCGCCGCCAGCGTGCGGTCGACGTCGTTGGTCGCCGGCAGCGCCAGCTCGCGGGCCAGCCCGGCGAGCGCGATCCGGGTGCCGACCGTCTGCTCGGCGGGAATCCACCAGACGAGGTCGTAGGTGTCGGCGTACCGGTACGCGTATTCCACGGCGAGCTGGGTGCGCCCGGTGCCGCCCAGTTGATGCTCGGTGGCCGGCAGCAACACCACGGGCCCGTCCGCGAGCAGCGTGCGGACCTGCGACAACAGGTCTTCGCGTCCGGCGAAGCGCGGGTTGCGCGGGGGAAGCCAGCCACGGATCGGCACGTCACGTTCCTCTCACGGTTGGGCTACGCCGATTACCGTACGTGGAACCACGACCACAGCGAAAGGACTGTCACGCCGGTACGGTCGGACCGGTGGTGGCCGGGAAGGCCAGGCCGATGCCGGGGCCTGCCGGGCCGGTTGCCTTCGTACGCTTGCCGATCAGCAGCATCAGGCTCAGCAGCGAGGCCGCGAGGGCGAGCGCGCCGGCGCCGTACCAGGCCCAGTTGTAGCTGCCCAGTTGGTCGCGGAGCAGGCCCGCCGCCGTGGCCGCGATCGCCGCGCCGATCTGGTGGGCGGCGAACACCCAGCCGAAGACCACCGGGCCGGCCGCGCCGAAGTACTCCCGGCACAGCGTCACCGTCGGCGGGACCGTGGCGACCCAGTCCAGGCCGTAGAACAGGATGAAGATGACCATGCTGGGGTGTGCCGTGGCCGCGAACAGGGCCGGCAGCACGAGCAGCGAGAGGCCGCGAAGTGCGTAGTACCCGCCCAGCAGCAGGCGGCTGTCCACCCGGTCGGTGAGCCAGCCGGACGCGATAGTGCCGGCGATGTCGAACAGTCCGACCAGCGCGAGCAGCCCGGCCGCCGTGGTCTCGGGCATGCCGTGATCGTGCGCGGCCGGAATGAAGTGGGTGCCGACCAGGCCGTTGGTTGTCGCGCCGCAGATCGCGAAGCCGCCCGCGAGCAGCCAGAACGGGCGGGTTTTGGCGGCCCGCCCGAGCGCGCTAAGCGCAATGCGGGCAGCATTTCCCCCAGCCGGCGCCGGCGGGGCCGCATCCTCCGGCCCGGCGCCGTAGGCGGTGACCCCCAGATCGGCCGGCTGGTCGCGCAGCCGCCACCACACCAGCGGCACGACCAGCAGCGCCGCGGTGGCGACGGTCAGGGCCGCGATCCGCCAGCCGTGGTTCTCGGTCAGCCGGGCCAGGATCGGCAGGAAGATCAGGTTGCCGGCCGCGCCGCCGGCGGTCAGCACGCCGGTGACCAGCCCGCGCTTGGCCACGAACCACCGGCTGGCGATGACCGCGACGAAGCCGAGCGCCATCGAGCCGGTGCCGAGGCCGACCAGGGCTCCCCAGAGCAGAACCAGCTGCCAGCTCGCGGTCATGAACACGGTGAGCCCGCTGCCGGCCGAGACGAGCAGCAGCGCGGCCATGACGACCTTGCGGATGCCGAACTTGCCCATCAGCGCCGCCGCGAACGGTGCGGTCAGGCCGTAGAGCAGCAGGTTGACCGAGACCGCGGCGGAGATAGTGCCGAGCGACCAGCCGAACTCCGCGTTCAGCGGGCGGATCATGACGGCGGGGGTGGCCCGGAACCCGGCGGCGCCGACCAGCGCCACGAAGGCGATGACGGCCACCAACCAGGCCGGATGGAAGCGCGGGGCGGTCTGCTGCTTGGTCACTTGTCAATTCTGCGGATCTCGGACCGCGCCGACGAGTGGCCGGGAGGCCATCATGCGCAAGAATTGAGCCATGACTCATGCGATCGCTGTGCTCGCCCTCGACGGCGTGGTGGCCTTCGACCTCGGCGTGCCCAGCCAGGTGTTCCACGCCGCCCGGGATGCGGCCGACCAGCGGCTCTACCAGGTGCGCGTATGCGGCGCGCCGGTGCGCAGCGCGGCCGGCTTCACCGTCGTACCGGAGCATGATCTTTCGATCCTGGCGACGGCCGACACGGTGATCGTGCCGGGCATCCACGGCAGCGCGATGCGGGACGGTTCGGTCGGGGCCGAGGTCGCCGCGGCCCTGCAAGCCGCACACGAGCGCGGAGCCAGGATCATTTCCATCTGTACGGGCGCCTCCGTGCTCGCCGCCGCCGGCCTGCTCGACGGCCGGCCCGCGGCCTCGCACTGGGCCTGGGCGGGCCGGCTGCGCCAGCTGTATCCGCAGGTCGAGTGGGACTTCGACGTGCTCTTCATGGACTGCGGCGACGTGCTCACCTCGGCGGGCGTCGGGGCCGGCATCGACCTGTGCCTGCACGTCGTCCGCAGCGACCACGGCAGCGACGTGGCCAACCGGGCCGCCCGGCGCTGCGTGGTGCCGCCGTGGCGGGACGGCGGCCAGGCGCAGTACATCGAGCGCCCGGTCCCGGCCGCGGCCGATGCGGGCACCGGGCCGACCCGGGCCTGGGCGCTGACCCGGCTGGCCGAGCCGGTCAGCCTGGAGGAGATGGCCGCGCACGCCCGGATGAGCGTGCGCACGTTCACCCGCCGGTTCCGGGACGAGACCGGGCTCAGCCCGGCGCGCTGGCTGATCCAGCAACGAGTGGCGCGCGCCCGGCTGCTGCTGGAGTCGACCGATCTGGCCGTCGACGCGGTGGCCCGCCGCTCCGGGTTGGGCAGCGCGACCGCCCTGCGGCAGCACCTGCAGGCGACCATCGGGGTGGCACCCGCGGCGTACCGGCGGACGTTCCGGCGATCCACCACACAACAGCACGAATAACGGCAGACTGGGAGGTCATGGACCAGACCTTCCGCCCGCTGCTCGACGCGCTGAAGCAGATCGGCGTCGATCCGCGTGCGGTCGACGCGGCGGCCGACGAGGCCCAGCGCAGCGGCCGGTCGGTGCGGGCGGTCCTGATCAACGACCAGGTCGTCACCGAGGAGCAGCTGACCACGGCCGCCGCGGCCGCGTTCGGGATCAACACCCTGGACCTGGTCGGGTTCAACCCCGATCCGGCGGCCCTCAAGCGCATCCCGATGACCGTCGTGCTGCGGCACCGGGTGCTCGGACTGTCGATGCACGACGGCGAGTTGACCGTCGGGGTGACCGACCCGGGCGACGTGGTCGCGCTGGACGACGTGCGCGCCGCGACCGGCATGGTCATCCGGCCGGTGGTGGTGGCCCGCAGCGAGGTCCGCCGGATCATCGAGCGGCTGCAGCGCGAGGACAGCGACCTCGGCGACCTCGCCGAGGACTCGCTGGACGAGCAGCCGATGGCCGCGCAGGCGACCAGTGCGGACGACGCGCCGATCGTGCGCTACGTGAACAACCTGATCGAGCAGGCCGTCCAGAACCGGGCCTCCGACCTGCACCTGGAGCCCACCGAGGACGACATGCGGGTGCGCTACCGGATCGACGGCGTGCTGCACGAGCTGGACACCGTGCCGCGCGGCGTGATGGCCGCGTTGACCTCCCGGATAAAGATCATGTCCGGTGTGGACATCACCGAGAAACGGATACCGCAGAACGGCCGGATCACGGCGTTGATCCGGGGGCGGTCGGTCGATCTGCGTACGGCGACGCTGCCGACCGTGTGGGGCGAGAAGATCGTGCTCCGGGTGCTCGACACCGGCGGCATCGACCTGGACATGAACAAGCTCGGCTTCACCCCGCACAACCTGGACCGCTTCGCCGAGTCGTTCACCAAGCCGCACGGGATGGTGCTGGTCACCGGCCCGACCGGCTCCGGCAAATCGACCACGCTGTACGCCACCCTGGGCCGGATCAGCAAGCCCGAGATCAACGTGATCACCGTCGAGGACCCGGTCGAGTACCGGCTGCGCGGCGTCAATCAGGTGCAGGTCAACCACAAGGCCGGGCTGACCTTCGCGGCCGTGCTGCCGGCCATCCTGCGCTCCGACCCGGACGTCGTGCTGATCGGCGAGATCCGGGACGGCAACACCGCGCAGATCGCGGTCGAGGCCTCGCTGACCGGCCACCTCGTGCTCTCCACCCTGCACACCAACGACGCACCCGGCGCGGTCACCCGGCTCACCGAGATGGGCATCGAGCCGTTCCTGGTCGGCTCGTCGCTGGACTGCGTGCTGGCCCAGCGGCTCGCCCGGCGGCTCTGCGACTGGTGCAAGGAGGAGTACGCGCCGACCGAGGAGGAGCTGATCGGCGCCCGCTGGCCGTACCAGGACCTGAAGATCCCGACCGTGCTCTACCGCCCGGTGGGCTGCCGGAACTGCGCGAACACCGGTTACCGCGGCCGGATCGCGGTGCACGAGGTGATGCCGATCTCGCCCGAGATCGAGTCGCTGACCATCCGCCGGGCGTCCTCCAACGAGATCCGCGAGGTCGCGCTCCACCAGGGCATGTACGACCTGCGCGCGGACGGGCTGGCCAAGGCCTCCGGCGGGCTGACCTCGTTGCGCGAGATCTCCCGCGTCGCGATCTGACCACGTTACTCCCCACTCGGGAACTTCGGGCAGATCCGCCGAAAAACGCCCTAAAGCAGTCCAATACCGTGCCGAATGAGAGGGCGTCAAACTCGCCGAGAGATCGGGACGGTACATGCAGACGCTCGAACACGGGGTGCCGCACCAAGCTCTGCCGCAACCGACGCCTGTGTCGCAGCCGGCGCCTGGTCCTTCGGACGGCGTGGAGAACCCGCGCGCTGCGGCCGATCTCGCTGTTCTTGATCGGATGCTGGTCACCCTTGTCGAGTCCCGCGGGTCCGACCTGCACCTGACCGTCGGCTCGCCGCCGATGATCCGGGTCGACGGCGCGCTGCAGGCCCTGCCCGGCTACGGCAAGCTCAACGCCTCCGACACCGCGCTGCTGGCCCGGGCCGCCGTCTCCGCCCAGCAGTGGGCCACGTTCCAGCGCGACCAGGAGATGGACTTCGCGCACAGCATCGTCGGCATCTCCCGCTTCCGCGGCAACCTCTATGTGCAGCGCAACTCGTGCGGCGCCGTCTTCCGGGCCATCCCGCACAAGATCAAACCGCTGGACGAGCTGGGCATGCCCGAGTCGGTGTCCCGCTTCGCGCATCTGCCCCGCGGCCTGGTCCTGGTGACCGGGCCGACCGGCTCCGGCAAGACCACCACCCTGGCGTCGGTGCTCGACCTGGCCAACCGCAGCCGCGCCGCGCACATCATCACCATCGAGGACCCGATCGAGTTCCTGCACCCGCACAAGCGCAGCCTGGTCAACCAGCGCGAGGTCGGCACCGACACCGAGACCTTCCCGCAAGCGCTCAAGCACGCGCTGCGCCAGGACCCGGACATCATCCTGGTCGGCGAGCTGCGCGACCTGGAGACCACCGCGACCGCGCTGACCGCGGCGGAGACCGGCCACCTGGTGCTGGCCACCCTGCACACGCAGAGCGCGACGCAGACCATCGACCGGGTCATCGACATCTTCCCGCCACACCAGCAGCTGCAGATCCGCGCGCAGCTGGCCGCCAGCCTGCAGGGCGTCGTCACGCAGGCGCTCGCGCCCCGCGCCGACGGCAAGGGCCGCACGGTGATCTGCGAGATCCTCACCGCGACGCCGGCCATCCGGAGCCTGATCCGCGAGGGCAAGTCGCACCAGATCCCGTCGTTCATGCAGGCCGGCGGCAACGACGGGATGTTGGCCTTCGACCAGCACTTGGCCGAGAAGGTCCGCGAGGGCCTGGTGGCGCTCCGGGCCGCCCTGGAGATCTGCCACTCGCAGGACGAACTGAAGCGACTCATCGGACGGATGTGATCTGATGCCGGCCACCAAAACCTTCCGCTACAACAGCATCGACGCGGCCGGTCGAAAAGTGAAGGGCACCGTCGAGGCGGTGAACGAGACCGCCGCGAGCCACGCGCTGCGGCAGCGCGGCGAGGTCCCGCTCGAGCTGAGCGCCGCCGGCGAGGGCCTCAACATGGAGCTGAAGATCCCGGGGCTGGGCAACCGGGTCAAGCTCAAGGACCTGGCGATCTTCGCCCGGCAGTTCGCCACGATGACCGCGTCGGGGATGTCGCTGCTGCGTTCGCTGGCCATCTTGGAGGAACAGACCACGGCACCCGCACTGAAGCGGGCGGTCGGCGAGATCCGCAACGACGTGGCCGGCGGCGTCTCGCTCTCGTCGGCGATGGCCAAGCACGAGAAGGTCTTCCCGCGCCTGATGATCGCGATGATCCGGGCCGGCGAGACCGGCGGCATGATCGACCGCGCCCTCGAGCAGATCGCGACGAGCCTGGAGAAGGACACCGCGCTGCGCGGGAAGATCAAGGGCGCGCTGACCTACCCGGCGATCGTGCTGGGCTTCACGTTCGTGCTGATCGCGGCCGTCTTGATCTTCATCGTGCCGATCTTCGAGCAGATGTTCAAAAGCCTCGGCGGCCAACTCCCGGCGATCACCCAGTTCCTCGTCACGACCAGCCACAACATGTGGTGGATCGGCCCGCTGGTGCTGGGCATCGGGTTCGGCACGACGATGTGGTTCAAGCACCAGAAACGCACGAGCGAGAGCTTCCGGCTCAAGGTCGACCGGGCCAAGTTGAAGATGCCGGTCTTCGGCTCGCTGTTTCGCAAGCTCGCGATCAGCCGCTTCTCCCGCAACCTGGGCCTGCTGCTGAACGTCGGCGTGCCGGTCATGCAGGCGCTCGCCGTGGTCGGCGAGACCACCGGCAACGAGGTCATCAACGCGGCCCTCAAGGACGTGCAGAGCGCGGTCCGCGACGGCCAGCCGATGTCCTCGGCGCTGCGGCACCACGCGGTCTTCCCCCAGATGGTCACGCAGATGATCGAAGTGGGCGAGGAAAGCGGTCAAATCAGTCAGATGCTCGACAAGGTTGCCGATTTCTACGACAGGGAAGTCGACAGCGCCGCCGAGTCCCTGACCGCCTCGATCGAACCGATCATGGTCCTCGTCATGGGTGCCGTGGTCGGCGGAATGGTGATCTGTCTGTACCTACCGATGTTCACCATCTACCAGAACATTCAGAGCAACTAACGCAGCCCCATCCCCACCCCACCTTGACGTAACCGGGAGGCACCCCCAATGCAGGACATCATCAACCGGATCCGCGCGAAGAAGGCGGACGAGGGCTTCACCCTCATCGAGCTCCTGGTCGTCGTCGTCATCATCGGCGTCCTGGTCGCCATCGCGGTCCCGGTCTACCTGAACTACCGCCAGGGCGCCGCCGACAAGTCGGCGCAGTCCGATGTACGCGGGGCGATCAGCGCGGTCGAGCAGTACTACACCAACAACGGCAACGCGTACCCCGCCGCGACGATCAGCGGTGTCGCGACCACCTCGCCGACCATGACGCTGACGGCCGCCACCGGCGGGACCGCCGGCACGATCACGCTGTCCGACAAGACCAAGCTGAACTACGTCCCGGTCACGCCCTCCGGCGGCACGGTGGCGACCAGCTACAAGCTCTGCGCTATCAACGATGGCGGCAGCGGTAAGTACTACCTGTACGACAGCTCGATCGGTGGCTCGGTGAAGTCGGCGACGCTGACCTCGACCAACTTCGCCACCTGCGGCTGACCGTCGCCGCCCGCACCATCCACTGAAGACGAGGCCGAGGAGGTCCGGACATGCCGCAGCCCCTGCTGCTCTGCATCGTCGGCCTCTTCGGCCTCGCGGTGGGCTCGTTCCTGAACGTGGTGATCCATCGGGTGCCCCGCGGCGATTCGCTGGTGCGGCCCGGCTCGCACTGCCCGAAGTGCGGCACCGAAGTGCGCAACCGGCACAACATCCCGGTGCTCGGCTGGGTGCTGCTGCGTGGCCGGTGCGCCGACTGCGCGGCCCCGATCAGCGTCCGATACCCGCTGGTCGAGGCCGGCACCGCGGCCCTGTACGTGGCAGTCGCCGCGAAGTTCGGGCTCTCCTGGGAGTTGCCGGCCTACCTCTATCTGGCCGCGGTGGCGATCGCCCTGGCCGCGATCGACATCGACGTGCTGCGCCTGCCCGACGCGATCGTGCTCCCGTCGTACGCGATCGCCCTGATCTTGCTGCTCCCCGCGATGATCGCGGAGCACAGCTGGGCCGCCGGCCTCCGCGGCCTGATCGCCGCCGCCGCGCTGTACTCCCTCTATTTCCTGCTCGCCGTGCTGCATCCCGGGATGGGCTTCGGCGACGTCAAGCTCGCCCTGCTGCTCGGCCTCTATCTGGGCTGGCTCGGCTGGAGTGCGCTGGCGGTCGGCGCGTTCGCCGGTTTCCTGCTCGGCGGGCTCGCCGGGGCGGCGTTGCTGCTCACCCGGCGCGCCGGCCGCAAGACCCGGATCCCGTTCGGCCCCTACATGCTCGCCGGCGCCTTCCTCGCGGTGTTCGCGGCCGCGCCCGTCGCGCACTGGTACACGTCCCTGCTGGTCTGACAGAGGAAGGAAACCCGATGGCTGGCGTCACCCCGATCGGGCTGGACATCGGCTCGTCGTCCATCCGCGCCGTCGAGGTACGCCGGACCAAGGACGAGCACACCCTGACCAACTTCGGCCAGATCGCGCTGGCGCCGGGCACGGTGGTCGGCGGCGTACCGCAGGACCCGGTATCCGTCACCGGCGCGCTCAAACAGCTCTGGGCCGCGTGCAAGTTCGACACCAAGCGGGTCATGCTCGGCGTGACCAACCCGCAGCTGGTGGTGCGAGAGACGTCGGTGTCCAACCTGCCGGCCAACCAGATGCGCCGCTCGCTGCCCTTCCAGGTACGCGACATGCTCCCGCTCGCCGTCGAACGGTCGCTGCTCGACTTCCACCCGCTCGAGGAGCCCGGCGACAGCCCGACCGTACGCGGCCTGCTGATCGCCATGCCCAAGGACGCGGTCATGGTCGCCGTCCAGGCGGTGGAGAAGGCCGGCCTGCACGTCGCGGGCGTCGACCTCGCCTCGTTCGCCGTGCTGCGCGCCGCGTCCCGGCTCGACGCCCAGGTCGAGGCGATCGTGGACGTCGGCGCCGAGGTCACCAGCGTGGTGGTGCACGCCGACGGCGAGCCGCTGATCGTGCGTACCGTGCCGCGCGGCGGCGTCGAGATCACCGAGACCATCGCCACCCGGCTCGGCATCCCGGTGCCCGAGGCCGAGGCGATCAAGTGCCGGTTCGGCCTGCGCGGCGACGACCGCCCCGAGATGACCGCCGCCGCGGCCGACGCGGTCCGGCCGCTGATCAGCGAGCTGCGCAGCTCGTTCACCTATCTGGCCTCGGGCGAGCGGCAGAAGCAGGTCACCCGGGTGGCGCTCTGCGGCGGCAGCGCGCTGATGCCCGGCCTGGCTGAGCATGTGCAGAGCCAGCTGGGCGTGGCCGTGATGTACGCCGACAGCGCCGGCCGGCTCCGCGACACGCGCAAGGCCCGGCAACGCGGCTTCGACAGTTTCCTGCCGTCGGCAGCGGTGTCGATCGGCCTGACCCTGGGAGCGGCAGCCTGATGGCCACCACCCTGATGCCCCTCGACCCGGCGACGTCGCCACAGCGCGTCTCCCGGGTGCTGACGATCTCGGCCCATCTGCTGCCCGAGGAGATCGTGGCGGCGCGCCGGGCCCGGCGTACGCGGGCCTGGGTCCTGGTGATCCTGGTCCTGGTCGTTGCGCTGCTCGCCGGCTGGTATCTCTATGCCGCCCAGCAGAAGAAGGACGCCGACAAGGAACAGCAAGTCCTGGCCGCCAAGGTGACCGCCCTGCAACGCAATCTGAACGAGAACTACACCGACGTGATCACCGTGCAGAACCAGACCACGACCCTGGACACGCAGCTCAAGACCGTGATGGCCAGCGACCTGCCGTGGGCGACGCTGCTGGACACGCTGTTCGGTGCCGCCACCGACGCCGACGTTCAGCTGACCGGCATTACCGGCTCGCTGACCGCCGTCGGGGCCAACGGGTCCGCGGTGGCGTCGGGCGCGGGCAGCGCACTGCCTAGCGCCAGCAAAGCCGCGACGATCGGCTCGCTCACGCTGACCGGCACGGCCCCCGACAAGCCGTCGGTCGCGGCGTTCGTGGTCCGGCTCGGCAAGCTCAGCACCGTCGCGAATCCCTACCTGACCAGCGCCGCCGAGACCGACAAGGGCGTGCAGTACAGCCTGCAGGTGGACATCACCGCGGCGGCGGAGTGCGGCCGGTTCACGACGGCCTGCAAGACGGGGGGCAAGTGATGGGCACGCGGCACGCCGACCGGATCTGGATGATCGCCGGCGCCACCGTCATCGTGCTGCTCGCGGTGGCCAGCTGGTTGCTGCTGATCAGTCCCAAGTACGCCGAGAAGGACGAGGTCGAGGGCCAGACCGAGGACACCCAGACGCAGCTGGTCACGCTGAGCAAGCGGATCAACGAGCTGAAGAAGAAGCAGGCCGTCATCACCACCCTGCAGGCCGCGCTGGACAAGAAGCAGACGGCCCTGCCGGCCGACTCGGGGGTGCCGGCCTTCCTGAACCAGCTGCAGAAGGCCGGCAGCGACACCGACGTCAGCGTGACCGGCGTCGCGGTGGGTGCGCCGGCGCAACAGGCCAACCTCAGCGCGGTGTGGGCGCTGCCGATCACGCTCACGGCGGACGGCAGCACGGCCGATCTGGAGCGGTTCCTCACCACCCTGCAGACCGGGCAGGCCCGCGCCGTGCTGATCGAAGCCGCGAACCTCACCCCTAAGTCCGACAGCGGAACCGCCGATGATTCGGCGAGCGCCGACACGTCCGCCGACAAGATGAGCATCAGCCTCTCGCTGAAGGCGTTCGTCGCGCCGCCGGCCGGGGCGGGCGCGCCGAGTGTGACGAAGTGACGCAGGCGGCGACCGGGACCCGGCCCGGCAAGGATGCCGGCTTCACGCTGGTCGAGGTGCTTGTCTCGCTGGGGGTCATCGGCGTGGTGCTGACTGCGGTGACGACGTTCTTCGTCCGCTCGATGGTGATCACCAACCTGGAAGGCAAGCGGCAGGGTGCGGTCCAGGTGGCCGCCACCGCGATGGAGCAACTCCGCTCGGTGCCCGGCGTGCTCGCGCTCAGCTGGCTGACCACCAACGCGCCCGCGACGGACGTGCTGATGGGCACCCAGACCTACACCCGGACCTGGGATGTGCCGGCGTCGTCCACGTTGATCGCGGCAACCGTGCACGTGCAGTGGACCAGTAACGGCTGCACCGGCAACGCCTGCGAGTATTCGGCCACGACGCTGATCAGCACGGCGAGTTCGGAGCCGGTCTTCGACCCGGCGAGCATGCCGTGATCGCCGCGCTGGCCGCCCGGCTGCGCCGGGTGCGGGGCGCAGACGGCGGCTTCTCGCTCAGCGAGCTCATGATCAGCATGGCCATCATGTCGATCGTCACGGTCATCTCCGCCAGCGGCTTCCTGGACATGTTCCGGACGGCCGACCTGACCCAGACGGCGGCCCTGACGCAGACCAGCACGCTGGCGTCCTTCTCGAAGCTCGAGCGCGACGTCCGGTACGCCGAGCGGGTCAACGCGCCCTACCTACGCTCGAACGGCGACTTCGCGGTCGACTACGTGATGCCCGACGAGAAGGGCGTGCTGCAGTGTGTCCGGCTGACCCTGCCGGCGGCCGGCGGTGCGCTGACCCGGCTGCAATGGCCGCAGAGCAGCACCCCGGCCGGCGTCAGCGCCTCGACGGTCGCGCTGGACCTGCAGACCGCGAACGGCACGTCGACCCCGTTCATCCGGATCGCCGCCGGCACCGCGAGCAGCAACTTCGACCGGCTCGAGGTGCGGCTGAAGAGCACGATCGGGGTCGCCGGCGCCGGCGCCACCCGCACCTTCGACCTGACCTTCACCGCGCTCAACACGGCGGCGACCACGACGACACTGACCTGCAGCACCGCCTGAGCCGACCGGCGGCCACGGATCTGCTCGGCCCTACGTCAAGTGCGAGGGCAGCCACCAGACCTGCGTCGGGCCGGCCGTCGTCGGACAGGCCAGATACGGCCCGCGCAGCTCGCAGCCGAACGGCGCCACGGTGTCGAGCGCCCCGACCGCGTGCAGTGCCCCGTCGCCGCCGTACGCCTGCACCCAGGTCCGGCCGATCCGCACCGAGTCCGTCCGCAGCAGCACCTCCCGCAGCTGGACCACGCTGCCCAGCCGGGCCAGCACCGAGCCGGTCCGGGGGTCCAGCAACACGGACCGCGGGTTGTCCGACTGGTCGTAGGCCAGCAGCGTCCGGTCGTCGTACCGGTAGGCGAAGCCCAGCCCCGAAGATTGCCACAGCACCCGGCCGCCGGCCGGATCGAGTGCGCTGACCAGGCCGTCCTCGGCCATGCAGAGCACCACGCCGCAGTCGACGACCCACCCCACCGGGCCGCCGGCGGTCTGCCAGCGCCGGATCAGCGAGTCGATCGACCAGGCGGTCAGCGTGCTGGCGCCGCTCTCCCGGCGCGACACGTACAGGACGTCGCCGACCGCGCTGACCCCGGCGAAGTCGGCGCCGAACGCGCTGTCGAGCTGCACCGGGAAGTTGACACCCAGGTCGCCCTCGGCGAGCACCGACCCGTCGGCGTAGCGCAGCACGATGGTGTGGCCGGCCTGGTCGACGGCGATGATCCGGGTCGGCCGCGTCCCCGGCTGGTCGCCGGCGTCCAGATAGCCGGTCGCGTCCAACTCCCGGCTCCACACCGGCCGCCCGGTGCGCGCGTCGACCAGCCGCAACTCCCGCAGGCGGTCGGCGATGGCGGTCTGGATCAGCGCCTGCCCGCCGAACAGGTTGACGACAGACGTGTTCGGCGACTGGTCACGCCAGAGCACCGCGCCCGTGCCGGCGTCCAGGAAGACGACCATCGGCTCGTTCCCCGACCGTCCCATCAGGACGTTAGAGGCGTTGTCGTAGACCAGGTTCTGCACGTTCTGCGGCAGCACGATCGACCAGCGCAGGGCGCCGCCGGGAAGGTCCCAGCGGCGTACCGCGGAGTCGCTGTTCGGGCTGTTGCCGAAGGATGCGGTGAACAACGCGTCGTCCGACAGAACGAAGGCCGAGGCCGGCTGCCCACCGGCCGAGAGCAGGTGGCGGATGCCCCGGCCGCTCGGGGCGGCCGCGCCGAGCCCGGCCAGGGTGAGCAGGACGACGACGAGGACCCGGGCCGGCCGCGGCGGGATGAGCCGGCGAGGCAGCGGGAGCGGCGCCCGCTCGACCCCGGCCGGCGGCGGCGTGTCGAGATCGATGATCGGCACGGCGAGCAGGCTATTCGGCCAGCCTCGGCAGCAGCGGACCGAGCAGATCAAGAGCATTTCGGCGTACGGCGAACCGGGTGATGCCCCAGCGCCGGGCGTGCTCGCGGACCGCGGCGACGATCTCGTCCTCGGTGCCGATCAGCAGGTAGGGCGCCACCCGCAACTCGCTCTCGGCCATGCCGAGCTCCTTGGCCTTCGCCGCGTACACCGCACCGGCGTCGTCGGTGATCTCGACCTGCTGCACCAGGGCCTCGATCGGCTTGCCATCGGCCAGCTCGACCTGCGCGTCGATCTCGTCGGGGCGCCAGCGTGCCTCGTGGGTGTGCCCGTCGGCCAGCGTCCGGCCGAGGCCGGACAGCCCGATCAGGTCGGCGTGTGCCGCCGCCCACCGCAGCAGCTTCGTATTGCCGCCACCGAACAAGAGCGGGATCTTTTCCTGTACGCGCGCCGGCTTTTCGAGCGCGGCCGTCAGCATGGTCAGCTCCGGCACGTCGACGGTCACCTCCTCGCCGGCCAGCAGCCGCGCGGTGGCCTCGGCGACGGCAATGAACCGGTCGACCCGGCCGCGCACGTCCGGCCGGACCTTGCCGACCGCGGCCCACTCCGCGGGCGTGTGCCCGGCGCCGAGGCCGAGGATCGCCCGGCCGCCCGAGACCACGTCCAGCGTCGCCACGTCGCAGGCCAGCAGGATGGGCTCGCGCACCCCCGCGTTCGAGACGTACGAACCGAGCCGGATCGTCGTGGTGACCGCGGCCGCGGCGGCGAGCGCGACGAACGGCGCGGCGCAGGAGCCGGGGTGGTCGGCGACGTACAGGGTCTCGAAGCCGGCAGCCTCGGCGCGGCGCGCGGTGTCGACCCATTCGGCTGCGTTCTCGGGCTGAACCTGGAGTGCGAAGGTGGCCATGCCCGCACTCTTCCGGCTCGGCCCGCCGCCGTCAGCCCCGTTTCGCGGCGGGCGTAGCCGACCCACCCGCCATCTGGCGGGCAGTTTCCGCCAGATGGCGCCCGTCCGGGTCCCTCGTTGGCAACGATGCTGGTGACAGCGGTCACACAGCCGTGATCTCGTCGACATCAGGAGGCCATCGTGACGACCACCCTTCCGCCAGCGGGTTCCGCCGCTCCCCCGGTTCCGTTCGATCCCGAGCTGGGCGCCGCGCTGACCGCGATCAACGAGATGTTGCCGCCGGCGTTCACCGCCGACCAGATCCCGCTGCTGCGCTCCGGCGGCCCGCTGATGGTGATCACCGACGAGGAGTTGCAGCGCGACGGCAAGTTCACGGTCGCCGAGCGGACCGTTCCGGGCCTGGCCGGCGACCCGGACATCTCGCTGCTGATCTGTACGCCGACCACGGTCACCGGCACGCTGGGCTGCGTCTACCACACGCACGGCGGCGGCATGATCGTCGGCGACAACCGGATGGGCGTGGCCGAGATGCTGGACTGGGCGGAGGAGTTCGGCCTGGTGGTGGTGTCGGTGGAATACCGGCTGGCCCCCGAGACCCCGCATCCCGGGCCGGTCGACGACTGCTACGCCGGCCTGGTCTGGACCGCCGAGCACGCCGAGGAGCTGGGCTTCGAGGCCGGCCGGCTGATCGTCGCCGGGGGCAGCGCGGGCGGCGGGCTCGCGGCGGCGCTGGCGCTGATGGCCCGCGACCGGGGCGGCCCCGAGCTGGCCGGGCAGATGCTGATCTACCCGATGCTGGACGACCGGAACGACTCCGCGTCGGGGCTGCAGATGGCCGGCCGCGGGATCTGGGACCGGACGGCCAACGACACCGGCTGGACGGCGCTGCTCGGCGACGCGCGCGGCGGCCCGGACGTCTCCCCGTACGCCGCCCCGGCCCGCGCGAGCGACCTGTCGAACCTGCCGCCGGCCTTCATCGACGTCGGCTCGGCCGAGACGTTCCGGGACGAGGACGTCGCGTACGCGAACCGGATCTGGCTCGCCGGCGGGCAAGCCGAACTGCACGTCTGGCCGGGCTGCTTCCACGGCTTCGACTCGATGGCCCCGCAGGCGCGGCTCTCCCAGGAGGCCAAGTCCGCCCGGGTGCGCTGGCTGCACCGCCTGCTGGACGCCTGATTTCTTGACTCCGCGGCGTCCGGGGGGACGATGAACGCGTGAAGGATCTCGCCGTACGGCTCGCCGCCCTGGACGCCGACGCGGGCGCGGCACTGCAGGTCATCGCGTATTTCGACAGCCTGGTCGAGGCGCGGGCCGGGCTGCAGAGCATCGTCCGCGGGGCGGCGGTGCTGTCCGGCTGCCCGGCCCGGCTGGAGGACGACGTACGCCGGTTGCGGATCCGGGTGGACCCGGCCGGCGTGTCCTCGCTCAGCCCGGAGCCGGCCGACCCGGCCTGGCTGCGGATGCCGATCCTGGCGGACGGCACGGCGGCGCTCTGGCTCGAACGCCCCGGCCCGCCCGGCCCGATCGAGGCGATGATCCTCGAACGGGCGACCGGCGCGGCCCGCGGCGTGCTGGACCGCACCCGGGGCCGGGCCCGGGCCCCCGACCCGGCCTCGGTCGAGCTGGTCCTGGACGGCGCGGCCGATCCGGAGCTGCGCCGTACGGCCGCCCGCGGCCTCGGACTGCCGGCCGACCGCCCGGTCCACGCGATCGCCCTGGCCGGCGGCGCCGCCACGGTCGCCGCGGCCGATGCACCCGTGCCGGCGGGGCGCGCCGGCATCGGCCCGCCCGGCAGCGTGCTGGAGCTGCCCGCCTCCTGGACGGCGGCCCGCACGGCACTGCGCTTCACGGCCGAGGGCACCGAGGAGGATCCGGGCCCGACGGTGGTGCACTTCGCCCAGCTCGGCGCCCTCGCGCTGCTGGCCGAGCTGCCGGCCGAGCCGATCCCGGACGTACGCGCCCTCGAGCACGCCGGCTCGGGCGCGCCCTGGCTGCTCAGCACGCTGGACGCGGTCGCCGACGGGGTCAGCCTGCGCGCGGCGGCCACGGCGTTGCGGGTGCACCACTCGACCCTGCAGGACCGCATCGTGCACGCCGAACACCTGCTCGGCTGGAACGTCCGCGAGCCGCAGGGCCGGCTCCGGCTGCAGCTGGCCCTCGCGCTGCGCCGGCTGCACCGCCACCGGCAAACCTAACCGAGTGACTGACCGTGTCGACGTTGCTACGGGCCTAGCATGGCAGCGTGACCAGCGAAAGCGGGCCGGCCGTCGATGCCGCCGCGGCCCGGGCCACCCGGGTGGCGGGCCTGTTCGAGCGCGCCCGCGACGGCGACCGGTCCGCCCTCGACGACCTGGTCCGCGAGCTCAACCCGCTGCTCTGGCACGTGGTGCGGGCGCAGGGCCTCGGCACCGAGGAGGCCGCCGACGTCGTGCAGACCACCTGGCTGCAGCTGCTGCGCCGGCTGACGGAGATCCGGTCGCCGCAAGCGCTGACAGCGTGGCTGGTGACGACCGCCAAGCGGCAGGCCTGGCACACCCGCACCCAGCTGCGCAGCCGCCCCGCCGACGGCACCGAGGTCATGGACGGCCTGGCCGGCGCGGAGCCGGCGCCCGCCGACCTGGTCGAGGCATCCGAGCGGCGGCGGGTGCTCTGGCGACACCTGCGGCAACTGCCGGACCGGTGCCGTGAGTTGCTGCGGATCGTCGCGTTCGTGGACCGGCCGGACTATTCGGCGGTGGCCGAGGCGCTGGCGATGCCGCGCGGCAGCATCGGCCCGACCCGGGGCCGCTGCCTGGCCAAGCTGCGCGAGCTGCTGCTCGCCGACCCGGCCTGGGAAATCCCTTGACAGATGTATCTGGCGCGCCGGCCGGCCCACCAGATGGAATGACGCCCGCAGCCTTGGAGGAAGCGATGATGATCGACCGTGTCGCGACAGGCCGGGCCTGATGACTGTGCCGCCTCCTCCGGACGACCCGGGCCCCTTCGGGGCCGCCGATGATCCGCTGGACGAGTTCGATCAGCGTGTACTTGATGAGTTGGCGGCTGCCTTCGCCGAGGTCGACCCGCCGCCGGCCGACCTGGATCAGCGGGTGGGTTTCGCGATCGCCCTCGGCCGGGATCTCGAACTCGAGGTCGCCCGGCTGAGCGAGGATCAACTTGTCGGCTCGGGCGCCCGGGCCGGGCCCGACCGGGTCCGCACGCTCACCTTCGACTGCGCCACGCTCACCGTGATGGTGACTGTGGTGGCGCTGCCGGGCGACCGGCGCCGGCTCGACGGCTGGCTCGCCCCGGCCGCGCCCCTGGCGGTCGACGTGCGGGCGGGCGGCAGCAGCGAGGTCACGCACACCGTGACGGCCGACGAGACCGGCCGATTCGTGATCGACGGCGTGCCACCCGGGCTGGCGCAGCTCACCGTGCATCTCCCGGAGCCCGGACGCACCGTAGTCACCCCCGCAGTCGTGCTCTGACAACTGCCACCCAGCCGATGTATCTGGCTTGGGGATTCCGCCACTTGTGCCGGTGAAAGCGACCACCGCACCGAGGAGGAACCCCAAGTGTCAGAGCCAAGTGTGCTCGACGACCCGCTCGCCGACCTCATCGTCGGCGACGAGGACATCACCAGCCAGCCGGAAGACGACGACCCCGAGTCGAAGCTGGGCGACCCCGTCGCCTTCGACCTCGGGGACGACGACCAGGACGGGGGCAAGTGATGGCCGTCCTCGCCGCCAACCTCGCCAACCTGCGCCGCGAGATCAACGCGCGCTGGCCGAACCGCGACACGAAGTCCGACGGCTGGATCGCCGACATGCTCCACCCGTCGACCTCGGACCACCAGCCGGACGCCCGGGGCATCGTGCACGCCATCGACGTGGACGTCGACGGCATCGAGCCGAAACTGCTGGTGCGCCGGGCGATCGCGAACCGCACCACCAAGTACGTCATCTTCAACCGCACGATCTGGAGCCGGAACCGCAACTTCCAGCCCTGCGCCTACAAGGGCACCGACCCGCACACCGGGCACGTGCACATCTCCGGGCGTTCGGGACGGGAGTTCGAGGGCGACCGCACCGGGTGGAACCTGGCCGTCAAAGCGCCCAAGCTCCCGCCGTCCGGGCCGGGCAACAAGCTCGGCGCGCGCACGCTGAAGCTGGCGCACCCGCGAATGCGCGGCGGCGACGTCAAGTTCGTCCAGCGCTTCATCGGCGACAAGCACGCCGGAACCGCCGACGGCATCTACGGCCCGCAGACGGAGACGGGCGTGCGCTTCTACCAGAAGCTGCGCGGCATCGCCGTCACCGGAGTCTGCGACCGCGCGACATTCCACGAAATGGGCATCTAGCGCCCACCGCGGCCGGCCGTGCTGTGCTCAGCACGGCCGGCCCCGGCAGACCCGCGCGCCGCTCAGGCGCCTTCGACTGTGACCGGTAGGTGGCCGGTGGGCTGGGCGCGTCCGGACAGGACGTCGGCCAGGGCGGCCACCGAGACCGGCTGGTAGCCGTAGGCCGCCAGGAAGGTCGAAGCCTGCGGGAAGTACGTAAGGTCGTAGGGCCCGCCGACCGCGGCCACGACTACCGGCTTGCCGGTGGCCAGCAGGGCCGTCACCAGGGACTGCTGGGTCGCGTCGGACCACGCGTTGAACGTGGTCACCACCGTGACGTCCGCCGCCTGGGCAGCCGCCACCGCTTGGGCGATGAGTGCCGCGCTCGGCGAGCCCGTGTAGAGCCGGGTGGCGGTCAGCCCACGTCCGGTCAAGCCGTTCGTGAGGTTCTGGGTTGTGCTAACTCCCCAGCCGGTGACCAGCACGTTCTGTCCCGCGCGCAACGGCAGCGCGGTGCCGTTGTCGCGCACCGAGGTGATCGACTCCCGGGCGATGTCGGCCATTGTCTGCAGGTGCTCGGCGGTCCCCACCACCGGCGGCGTCGGCACATACCGGTCGCGGAACAGGCCGAGCCGGGCTTTCATGCGCAGGATCCGGCGTACGGATGCATCGATCCTGGCCTCGGAGACCGTGCCCGCCGCGACCGCGTCGAGCACCGCCTGGATCGCGCCCGGCACGTCCGCCGGCATCAGCAACTGGTCGTTGCCGGCCTTGATCGCATCAAGCACGACCTGGTCAGCGGGGATGCCGGCGAGCGCCGCCGCGTCCAGCGCATCGGTGATCACCACCCCGTCGTAGTGCAGCGTGTGCCGCAGCAGCCCGGTCACGATCGGCTTCGACAGGCTGGCCGGGGCGCCGGACGGGTCGAGCGCGGGCGCGACGATGTGCGCGGCCATCACGCTCGGCACGCCGGCATCGATCGCGGCCCGGAACGGCGGCACGTGCGTCGCCATGATCTGCTCGCGGGTCTCGTTCGTGACGGCGACGCCGTTGTCCGTGTTCACGGTTGTGTCGCCCAGGCCCGGGAAATGCTTGGCCTGGCTGCCGATGCCGGCGGCCGCATAGCCGCGCACGGCCGCGGCCGCAAAGGCAGACACCTGCGGCGTACGGTCGCCGAAGGCCCGCGGCCCGTCGGCGGCATTGCGCGGATTGGTGTTGACGTCGACCACCGGCGCGTCGACGACGTTGATCCCCAGCGCCTTGAGCTCGGCCCCGCTCACCTGCGCGGCGGCGTAGGCGTTGTGCGGGTCGCCGGTGGCGCCGATGGCCATGTTTCCGGGTGCGACGGCGAGCGGCGCGCCGATCCGGTTCACGACGCCGCCCTCCTGGTCCGTGCTGATCTGCAGCGGGATCTCGGCGGCCGCCTGCAGGCCGTTGGAGAGGGCGGCGATCTGCGGCGGGTTGACGAGGTTGTCGCTCCAGGTGAAGTAGATGACCCCGCCGAGGTGATACCGGGCGACGGCCTCGGCACTGGTGTCGACACCGTAGGCCGCCTGGTTGGCCGCCACGTCCGCCGCGGCCGGGGCGGTAGCGCTGGCACCGTACACATAGGAGACGAACATCTGCCCGACCTTCTCGGCCAACGTCATTCCCGCTACTTGATCACCCGCGCTGGCCGGCCCGGCCCCTACACTCAACACCAGCCCTATGACGGACGACAGCAGCCCTATTCGACGGATCATCCGTCCATCCCAGGCCCACCGATCGACGCGTGTCAAATCGGCGAGGCGCACCTGGGTGGACCCATCGCCGGCCGATTGGTTGGAACGCCGGGTACTGCTAGCGTCGTTGGCCAGAGAACCAACGTCGGCGTAGAAGCGAGAGGTCGTGGCTTCATGGTTCAGGCGATGGTCCTGTCAAGCTTCCTGGTGGCTTCCGCCGCATTCGTGTACGGGGTCGCCCACCTGCGGCGAACCCTCGGCCGCGAAAGCCTCGACGAGGTGCCCCTGACGCCGCTCCCGCCGGTTCCCAGCCTGTCGACGCCCGCCACCGCCCCACTCGCGCCGGCCGACATGCCGGCGCAGCCCGCGCTCCCGGCACCGGCCGCGGCCACCGCGCAGCCCACGCCGACCCCGCCCGCGCCGGTCCTGCCCACGCCGGCAGTGCCCGCGCCGGCCTTGTCAGCCGCCCCGATGCCGGAGCCGGCGAATTCCGCACCGGCGCCGGTCGCGCGCAGCGGAAAGAACAGCGGCTTCTCGCGATTCGCTCCCCGGGCCGGCCGAACGGCCCCGTCGCAACGCCGGTAACCAGATCCTCCCGATACCGCCCTATTGTTCGGGCACCGGCGAGAATTGTCTCGGCCGAGAACCCGATCATGAGAATTTCCGGGCGAGCGGGGTAATGACGCCGCCTGCTACGTTCAGGCAATCGCTTGGCGGCACACTCCGGGCGAGCATGTTGGATACGGATTCACACCATTCGCGGGAGTTCAGCGGACGTTAACGGCAGCACCTCATCCGAGTGGGGGACTCGTATGGCCACGCAGCCACCAGAGGCGATCGCTTCCGACACACATCACTCCTCATTGGACCGGTTAGCGACCCGCCCGGCCCTGGTCGCGTCGGTCGGCAGCGCATTCCCGCAGCGGGCCTACACGCAGGACGAGGTCGGCGCGCTGCTCGGGCTCACCAACCGGGTCGTCAAGAAGCTGCTGAGCGCACCGCACATCCGCACGCGGCGCCTCTTCCTGCCGCCCGCGGATCCGAGCGCGGGCGGGCGGATACCAGCGGAAACCCCGGCCGATCTGAATCGGCGCTTTCGCCAGGGTGCTCTCGAGCTCGGCCGGCAGGCGATCGAGAAAGCGCTCGGCGCGGCGTCCCTGACCACCGCCGACGTCGACTATCTCATGTGCATCACGACTACCGGATTCATGGTCCCGGGCCTCAGCTCATTGCTTTCCCGGGAGCTGGGCTTCCGTTCGGATCTGCACCGCGCGGACCTGGTCGGCATGGGCTGCAACGCCGGGCTGAACGGGCTGAATCCGGTCGTGCAATGGGTTACCAATCATCCGGACCGAATCGCATTGCTGGTCTGCTGCGAGATCAATTCGGCGATCTACGTCGTCGACGACACACCCGGCACCGGCATCGTGAACAGCATTTTCGGCGACGGCGCGGCGGCCGCCGTGGTGACTACCCGCTCGACCTCTTCCGGCCGGTCGGGCCCGCGGCCACAAATCCTCGACTTCGAGAGCTTCTGCATGCCGGATCAATGGTCGGCCATGCGTTTCGACTGGAACGCCGATCTCAACAAGTGGAGTTTCTTTCTCGACCGCGACATTCCGTACGTGATCGGCTTCAACGTCTATCAGCCGGTGGACCGGCTCCTCGCGCGGCACGGATTGGACCGTTCCGCGATCCGGCACTGGGTCATGCACACCGGCGGCGGAGCGGTCATCGACTCCATCAAGCTCGGCCTCGGCCTGGGCGAGCACGACGTCCGGCACACCCGGTCCGTGCTGCGCGACTACGGCAACATCTCGAGCGGCAGCTTTCTCGTCAGCCTGGAGCGCCTGCTGGCCGAGGGCAGCGGCGCCGAGGGCGATTTCGGAATGATGATCACGATGGGCCCGGGCGCCCAGATCGAGGCGGCGCTCTTCCGCTTTTAAGGCGGTCTTTCCAGCAATTCGCGATCTATCGGAGGTGGACGCGAGTGAACGAGGACAGCGGAGCGACACAGCACCCACTCGGCGCCGAGCTTACCGTTGCCAAAAGGGACCGAGCCGGCTTGCGCCGTCCCTTCTGGATAGTCCACGGCGAGGCGTATGACTTCGCCGAGTGGATGGACCTGCATCCCGGCGGGCGAGCCTGGTTCGCCGAGTCGGTCGGCCGGGACATCACGGCGCTGTTCAATACCTACCATCGAGATCCGCAGCGGTTGCGGCGGATTCTCGCCCGCTACCGGATCGACGACGTCGGCGCCGGGCACGTGATTCCCAACCTGGGCCTGCCGCCCTTCCTGCTGCCCGCGGGGTTCAACGCGGCCACCGACCTGCCCCGGTTTGAGTTCGGCAAGGCGAACGACCTGCGTGCGGAGATCGTGCGACGGGTCGAGAGTCTGGCGCCCCGCGAGCGGCTCCGGCGCTACGACAGCGCCTTCGACGTGATCAGCGCCGCCGCGTTCGCCGGGCATCTCGCCGTTGTCTGCGCGCTGGTCCTCGGCATCCTTCCGGCCTGGATATGCGTGCTGCTCATGGTCCTGACCCGGACGTCATTGGCCGGCGCCGGACACTTCTATCTCCATCGCCGCAAGCCGCGGCGCGAGGCAAAGGTGCTGAGCGCCGGGATGCTGCCGAGCACCCTGTTCGACTTCAACTATGTCGGCACCTACCTGGTCGGCGTGGACGGCCATGTCATTCTCCATCACCCCTATCTGGGCAGCGGCGCCGATATCAAGGGTGCGTTTCTCGGCGGGCTGCGCCGGGTGCATCCGGCGCTGCGAATACCCGCGTACACGGTGCAGAAGCTGGGGATGGCCCTGTTCGGCATCGCCCGGCTCGGCTTCATGATCATCTTCATGAAGGCCCGGAACGCCGGCATTCGAGCCGAGTTCTGGCTGATCCGCGGGCTGCTGCTCGCCGAGTTCGTGGCGTGCGCCGTGACCGGGCACTGGCTCGCCTGGCTGGTCCAGTTCGTACTGACCCTCTGGTTCAACACCCTGCTCATCACCGCCAGCCACGACTTCGAGCCGGACGAACGCGACGCCCCGGTCGACGGCCTGCCCGAACAATTGCGCGACGACTGGGCGGCCCGGCAGATCTATCTCAGCTACGACCTGCGGATCCTGGGCAACAAGTGGGTCGACGTGTTTCTGTCGGCCGGTCTCAACACCCATCGGGTGCACCACACGCTCCCGTTCCAGAGATCCGGATTCGCCAACATCGTGTCCGAGCCGGCCGTCCGGGCCGCCTGCGAGGCGGCCGGGGTTTCCTGGGACCGCCCGCGCAATCTGTTCACCGAGCGGCTTCCGGTCTTCGTCCGCAGCTACCTGCGGGCGCCCGCGATCGAGCCGCACCCGCGTCGGCACCGGGTGCGACGCCACGGCCTCGGGCCCGAAGTGGCTCGAGCCTGTCGCTACGTGTCCGACGGCTGGCGCACCGGCGAGGACTGAGACCTGAAAGGAGCAATGGGATGGTCGCAAAAGCGGTACCGAAATCCCCGTTCACCGGGACGGTCCTCCCGCAGGGACCGCCGTTCTGGATTGTCGACGGCGTCGCCTACGACTTCACCGAGTGGATGAACAACCACCCCGGCGGGAACATCTGGTTTCAGACCACCCAGGGGCGTGACATCAGCGCGCTGTTCCACACCTACCACCGGGATCCGGCCCGTTTGCGCCGGGTCCTCGCGCGATATCGCATCGAGGGCCCCACCGAGAAGGACGTGCTGCCGAAGATGGGGGTACCGCCCTTCCTGATGGCGCCCGAGTTCGACGCGTCCACGGATCTGCCGAAGCTCGAGTTCGCCGAGGAGGGGTCGCTGCTCGCCGCGATCCGGGCCAAACTCACCGCCGCGATGCCCCGGCGCGCCGAGCGCCGGCACGATCGCGCCTTCGACGCCGTGACGTGGCTCATCGGCGCGTCGCACGTCGGCGCTCTTGCTCTTTTGCTGCTCAACGCCATTCCCGCGTGGCTGTTCGTCGCCGTCGTCGTGCTCACCCGGACGGCGCTGGCCGGAGCCGGCCACTACCACATCCACCGCAAGTCGAAACCGGGCAAGAACCGATACTCCGCACCGATCGGGAAGGCGCTGTTCGACATCAACTACGTGGGCACCTGCCTGATCGGTACGGACGGCCACGTTCTGCTGCATCACCCGTACCTGGGGACGGGGGCCGATGTAAAACGCACGTTCTTCGACGGCATGCTGCGGCTGCATCCGCTGCTCCGGGTCCCCGGTTACACGCTGCACAAATTCGGGATATTCGTGACCGGGCTGCCGTTGCGCGGCTACGAGGTCATCGCGATGGAGCACGCGCGTACGACGCTGCGGGTCGAGTTCTGGCTGATGCGGGCGTGGCTGCTGGTGGAGTTCGCGGCCTGCCTCGCCACCGGGCACCTCGTCGCGTGGATCGTACAGTTCGTGCTGACGCTGTGGTTCAACACGTTCCTGGTGGTCGCGAGCCACGACTTCGAGGACGCCACCGCCGGCGACGAGCTCGCCGCGATACCCGAGGCGTTGCGCAACGACTGGGCGGCCCAGCAGGTCTGCCTGAGCTACGACCTGAGCGTGGTGGGCAACCGGTGGATCGACCTCTTCCTGAGCGCGGGCCTGAGCCCCCATCGGGTGCACCACGTGCTGCCTTATCAACGGTCCGGTTTCGCCAATCTCGCCGCGGAGCGGGCGGTCCGGGCGGCGTGTGCCGAGGCCGGCATCGGGTGGGAGCGACCGCGCAACCTGATCACGGAACGCTTCCCGGCGATCATGAAGCACTATCTGCTCGCGCCGACAAAGCGCCCGCCCCTTACGCCGCCACCATCGAACGGCGGACCACCGCCGCCTCCCCCTGAACCGCCCCGGAACAAGCCCGTAGCGGAAATTCTCGAACTCGCTCGCTACACACTCGACGGATGGCGAGGCCGGGGCGTCTGAACGTAGCCCGCAAGCACCCGTCGCCCCTGGTCATTGCGCATCGGTAGCATTATTGTTACCGTCACAAAACTGTTACCGACCGGGAGCGCGGGTGCCATGCGGGGAATCCTTTTCCGGCGATTCGCGGACGGATCGAGGCGCCGGGTGGAAGGTTCGACAACGTGAGCGCCGCTGCGGCTCCGAAGGAGCCCGGATTCTCCGTGGCGTCCGGAGGACCAGGCACCGGTGGCAGAACAGCGGGGGACCCCTTCAACGCGTTGGGCGATCCGCACCGCCGGCTGATCGTCGAGTTGCTCGGCTCCGGCGCCCGGTCGGTCCGCGAGATCGCCGACACGCTGCCGATCAGCCGCCCGGCGGTCTCCCGGCACCTGCGCCTGCTCAAGGACGCCGGCCTGGTGATCGAGGAGCCGCGGGGCACCCAGCGGATCTACCGGCTGCACGACCAGGGCGTGGCCGCGGTCCAGCACTATCTCACCCAGGTATGGGGCGACGCGGCCGCCCGGCTGCGCATGTTCGCCGAAAACACCACCAAGGACGCCGGGGAAGGCACGCCGTGATCGAGCCCCTGCGGATGTCCTTCGACATCGAGCGCGCCGTCGAGCAGGTCTTCCGGATCTGGACGGCGAACTTCGCGCATTGGTGGCCGCCAAGCCACACCGTGAGCGGCGCCGACGACGTGCGGGTGGTGTTCGAGGCCCGGCTGGGCGGCCGGATCTTCGAGCAGACCCCGGCCGGCGCCACCCACGAATGGGGCGAAATCACGCTTTGGGAGCCGCCCCGGCGACTCGGCTACCTCTGGTACCTGCGCCGCGACCGGGCCGACGCCACCGAGGTCGACGTCCGGTTCGTGGCGCGCGGCAACGCCACCCGGGTCGAGATCGAGCACCGCGGGTGGGAACGGCTCGGCGCCCAAGGCCCCGACTGGCGCGAGGCGAACAAGGGCGGCTGGAGCGGCTTGCTACCGCACTTCATGGCGGCGTGCGAGGTCACGCCCGGACGGAAGGACACGACGATGACGGGAAGCGGCACTCAGGACGACCCGTGGCGGCTCAAGACGCCGCCCGGCACGTCGGAATATCAGATGTGGAAGGACGAGGCGGCCGACCCGCCGGCGATCGTGTGCCAGGTCGGCCGCACCCAGTTGCGCTACCGGATCCAGGCGATCGACGACTTGCACGCCATGCTGAAGGCGGACGGCGGCTGGTTGCCGCTCGGCGGCACCGACGAGCAGAAGCCGGCGCCGGAGGGCACGGTCGAGGCCTGGGGCCGGTCGGCGGACAACCCGGTCGGCGGATGGTACGGCCTGAAGAAGGGCCTGCGCGGCCGGTTCGGCACCTACTTGCCGCCGCTGCTGGAGGCGCTCGGCCTGGCCGAGGTCACCCACGACGCCCGGAACAACCGGATGCGCGCGTTGTAAGCCCGCAGTGTCAACTCAGGCGGCGCTCGTACCGAAGGTGGTGGTCATGCCGCCGTCGACGGCGATGGTCTGGCCGGTGACGAAGGAGGCGGTGTCGCCGGCCAGAAAGACCACGACGCCGGCGATCTCCTCGGGCCGTCCCCACCGGCCGAGGGCCGTGCGCGATCGCAGCCACCCGGCCCACTGCGGGTCGGCGGCGAGTTGCGCGTTGGTCTCGGTGGCGAAGGTGCCGGGCGCCACGGCGTTGACCGTGATGCCGGCCGGGCCGAGATCCGCCGCGAGCGCCCGGGTGAGACCGTCGAGCCCGGCCTTGACGGTGGCATAGGCGACGTCGCCGGCCCGGCCGAGCTGGCCGATGACCGAGGAGACGTTGATGATCCGGCCGGGCACGCCGCGGTCGATCAGGTCCCGGGCGACGAGCTGGCTGAGCGCGTACGCCGAAGTGAGGTGCGCATGCAGCATGCGCGCCAGATCCGCCGGGGTCAGGGCGTCGAGTCCTCGCCGATCGCGCCGGCCGACGTTGTTCACCAGCACGTCGAGCGGCCCGAGGCCGGTGACCGCCGCCCGGGCCGCGGCAAGATCGGTGACGTCGAACGCGGCCGCCTCCACCTCGAGGCCGTCCCGGCGAAGCCGCGCCACCACGCCGCCGAGCGCGGCCGGATCGCGCCCGTTGAGCACCACCCGCGCACCGGCCCCGGCCAGCCCCCGAGCCATCTCCAGGCCAAGGCCCCGCACCGACCCGGTGACCAGCGCGGTACGCCCGACGAGGGAGAAGTTCGCCCGATCGTCCATCTCGCCCACCCTCAACTGAAACAGTCGTTTCAGTCAGCTTATCCATGGATCCGTTCACACCAAACCGCGGATCAGCTCGTGGGCCGCGCGCACGCAGGGCGCGTCCAGCGGCAGCAGATAGTGGGCGACGAGGATGTCGACCAGGTCGGGCCGGCGGGGCGGGCCGAGGTTCTTGAGCCGGCGGACCAGGAAGCCGTCGACCACGGGATAGCGATCGGTGAGGCCCAGCGCCGCGACGATGTCGGTGAGCGGGGCCGGCACGCCGTTCTCGGCGGTGCCCATGGCCGCGAGCAGTGCCGCCGAGTGGGCGCTGCCGACCTCGCCGACCTCGGTCGCGAGCTCCGCAAACCCCGGCTGGCCGGCGGCGAACGGGGCGAGGGCGGAGAACGGAAACGAGCTCAGCCGGCCGTCGGCCCGCCACAAGTGGAACCGCCGCGACTGCGGGCTGCAGTGCAGCCGCCACCGCACGCCGCCGGTCAGGCCGGTGCGCCACTGCGGCCAGCGCCGGCAGTAGTACTCCTGGACCGCCTCGGCCCAGAGCCGGGCCACGCCCAACTCGTGCAGGCACCGGACGTGACAGGAGCCGGGCAGGACCTCGCCGTCGGCCACCCCCGGATCGACCATCCAGGGCAGGACGCTCCAGTCCTGTCCCGCCAGGCCGAGCACCAGCCGGTCGCAGAGCGAACACCGGTCCGGCAGCGCTTCTCGTGTCACGTGTCCCGTCCCGGACGAATGGTGAAGCGGCGGCCGCGCGGACCCCCGTCCGACCCGCGCGACCGCCGTGTTTGCCGGGCTGGCTCAGCCGTTCAACATCTGGTAGACGGCGGCGACCGCCTTCTGCTGCTCACCCGCGGCGGGCGCCACCGGGGTTTCGGTCGAGTCGTAGCCGTCGTAGGTGATCGCGTACGTCGCGGCCTTGGCTTTGCCGGCGGCGGGGATCTTGACGACCGCCGAGGTCAGCCGGCCCTTGGCATCGACGACCGCGGTGAACGGGATCTTCTTGGCCTTGACCCCGAGGGCCTTGAGGGTGGCTTCGTCGACGATCTCGGCATCCGTGGCCTTGGTGAGGTCGGTGACCCCGGCGAAGTGCCCCGCGCTCGTCTGCTTGACGGCACTCGCGTTCTCGAATACGACCTGCGCGTAGCCCGGGTCGGCCTCGTTGCCGTACCGCAGCGGGCTGTTGGCCGCGTCCTTGACCTTGCTTGCGTCGAGCAACATCCACTTCTTCGGCAATTTGGGCAGGCCGGGCAAACTCGCCGGGGTGAAGGCGATCCTGGTCCAGGCCTTCTCCCCGATGACCAGGAACTTCATGTCGAGCGTGAATTCGGGGTCCGTCTCGTGCTGGCTGATCTCCAGCCGGATGGTCTTCTTGGGCGCGTCCAGGACCCCCGACATCGGCGTCGAGCCACCCTTGATCGCGAAGTGGTAGGCGCCGAA
>Ga0307515_10004231_pt1 | contig 29817 bp, 25 predicted proteins | sample 17_EM_MG_FD_194513 | JGI IMG/M metagenome (GOLD analysis project Ga0307515, IMG submission 194513) | Populus trichocarpa ectomycorrhiza microbial communities from riparian zone in the Pacific Northwest, United States - 17_EM | ecosystem: Host-associated > Plants > Roots > Unclassified | place... | reverse complement strand
CCTCGAACAACGTCCTATTAATATATAGCCATTAGGTCATTCTGGCGGTCGTACACCGCAGTTTATCCCTGTTACCAAACAAACAACATCAGACCGACTTTTTGCAAATTGCGGGGCGGTGGGAAACCCCTGCAACTTGCAGCCATACTCAGCAGGATTCATCTTGAGCATAACGATCATGTTGGCTGCTACTTATTCCATTCTGACAAGAAGCTAACTGTATAGTCCTCTGGGCTTCCCACTTCCTCTCGTTATCATCTTCCTCTCCTATTCCTCACCAGCACATCATGGATACACAACCACCTCCGCCAGGTGAGAGCAGATCGAATACCGGCCGATTGGCAGGCGCTACAACAAATACGGACATTCCTGGCACACAACAACAGTGCAGACACAAGTTAGTTCACTGCGACACTGCCAATGCAGCCACCAAACATATGACCCAGGATGCAAATTGAAAAATCGTCCGCAAGACTGGAAGCAGGAAAAATAAGACGCAGCATGCGGTGGGATGTGAGTGTATCTATATCGAGGCAATTGGTGGTCAATTATCTGTATAAGGTACAGCGGGTGTCCGTAGAGAGCTACATAACGAATTTATCGCTGCGCGTAAGTGGAAACCTCCATGGTTGACACAGGCATTTGTCCGCACAGTCCGCGAAATCGAACGTCATGATGTTGTCAGCTCTGGGATTTTTGCAGATGAATTTGCTGATAAGCATCCCCATGAGTGAACCAAGCAGGGATTGATCACCTTAGAGGAGGCTACAGAAGCGTATATGATAGAGGTAACAGCCGAATTTCATTGTTAGAAGCAGCAACTAATATCTTATAGGTTTTCAACATGTCTGCAACAATGGCAAGGCAAGGAGGTCGGGTACAGCTGGAACAGTCCGACATGCACCTGGCATTGAATATGGCCAAAATGGCCAAAGATGGCTTTTCGCGCGCCGCAATCGAGGAAACAAAATACCTCATTAAGAAACCACGCTCCGAGGTCCGAGAAGAGACAATGCGGGGTGTTGAGTTTCCTGGGCACAAAAAGGTGAAGGCTGCGATACAAAGACACCCAGCAATGCTACGTCAAAACCAAATGGCCGGCTGCCTTCCTTGCCAAAATGGCACCGCAATGAATCCTCAGACACGCTGGAGACGCAAAGGAACAGGTGCACCTCCACCCGACCGACGCAGAGAGCAGACTCCAGAGCCGACTCCACCACTACCCGGCACGCCACCCGGCCCAACCGGTAACACTTCTGCATTTCAACCTTCTCAAATCATCAATTTGCCCTCCAGATATATGTATTCGAATACAGCTCTTCCCTGGGCGGAATTTTTCAATGATGAGGAAACCGAGCACGATACCGATTTTGATCCAGATATGCTGACTGATGAAGGTTAGTACACTCTCTGTGGTGTGGTAATGCAGCTAACAATCATTTTGAAGACAAGAGCAGCACATTGAGCAATCCTGCACCTGATGACGAGCATTGAGCGAAAGACACGGGATTTTGGAGATTATTATTAAATATATCTATGTATTATTAAAGAACAACGTAGTGATCAAGAAGAAAGTAAATAAAAATGCCAGAATGGCAGCCAAAACAATGTGAATGATGGACTGTGCCAAATTAAATGATTGAATATTGCGGATACAGCCATGGCAAAATGAGCGTCAACGGAGGGTCAACGATTTTTGGTCATGCGTCCTGGGAAATCACACCTCCGATAGGTTGTAGTCAGTCATAGAGGAATTATTGGCTGCCTTTATAGCAAAACAGATTGCAAGACGAAATATCCTTGACGCTCTGTTGACGGTCTGTTGACACTCTGTTGACGCTCATTTTCAGGATGTGGTTGGGCGCGTGAGTATGATTGTTTTGAACATCAAGGCAGCTAATACGTCGAAAATGAACCGTGACGTACCAATGTCAATATTTTACGATCAACAGTAGCATATCTGAATGCGACCATAAATGTGAAACCCAAAACGCAGAACCGGAGATTGGAACTGACAGGTCTAGCCAAACCCGGCAAAACCTGCGAGTTGACAGGTACAGGTCCGTGTTTGGCCCACCAAGAGTCAGCGGGTCGGGTTTTTGGACCAGTCTGGAACCGAACCAACCCGTTTTTGCGGTCCGAACCCGGACAGCTGGCGGTTTACCCGGACCTGTTCCTTAAACTAGCGACGATAGGTGCTCCCCAATTCCCATCGGCACTCCTTAGCCTGGATTGACACTTGTCTATTTCATTCCGCGCTTGATTCCCCTTTCCGCGCTCCTCAATTCCTGTCGGTGCTCCTTAGCCAAGATGGACACTCTTCTCTTTCATTCCTCACTTGATTCCCCCCCCCCTTTCCGCACTCCCCAATTCCCACCGGCGCACCTCAGTCTGGATTGTCGTTTCTATATTGAATTCCGCACTCCTTACTACCCCCTCACCCCCCTCACCCCCCACACCCCCCCCCCTTTCGATGCTCCTCCGCTAGTACGGGCGCTCCTCAATCCTCGTCGGCCCTCCTCAGCCTAGATTTGGCGCTCTTTTTCATCCTGCGCTCCTTCAACACCTTCTGTGTACTCCTCTTTTCCACACAGAACTCCCCATCGGGCGCTCCTCTTTTCCTTGGTGGTTGCTCCCCTTTTTCATATGAATAATCATTGCCTTTCAAACGCCCATTCAGATTCGCAGATAGCTAACATCTAATTACACCTTTGTTATATGTCACAAATTGAGCCAAACGACATTGGAATTCTCTTTCATCCACTCCCCAGGAACGAATAATCAGCAAATACAAGGAGCGCCTCCAGCTTCTGTGCACCGTTGATGAATTCTGTGTTCCTGCTTTCATTGGCCCTGATGAGATGGGGGATGGAGTGGATGACATCGACACCATGTTTGATTGACATTTTTCGATTGCTTAGTTGGGTTATTGTTTCAGTGTACCTGCGTGTATTTTTGAATCTTTCACCGTTTTCTTTTGTTTCCTTGATGTAGCGAGGCACAAAATACAATGTTCAAGATGATGACGGCTAGTATGATTCAGAAGTGATAATTAACAATAATCAATGCATCATATTCGCTGTTGCGGGAAGTCGATTGCTCATGTACATCCGCAGAGTCTCAGATAACGCCTGCAGTCCTCCGAATGAATATGCATCAGAACCCAGGCAGCTCTCAGAGTTTGTTTGTGATTCACGCGTTGGTTCGGCGACACTCCCAGGTGCACCCAAAGTTCTCTCCGGCGCTCCAAAGTGCTTCCAAACTGATCACAATCACTCCCATCGTACTCCTGTATCGGTCATCAGAGATCCCAGTTACTTCTGTACCTGTCATCAGAGATCCCAGTTACTCTGAAGGCCGGCTGGAATACCCTCCCAGGGTCTGATACTCTCCTGAAATTGACGCTTCTGAGTTTGCACTCCACATCCTCCCAGACACTCCTGGAGTCTTCCAGAGACTATAATACATTTTGCTGATGTAAGTGTTACGATACGAACTACGGCCGTGTTCTGAGTACTTACTTTCATATCCCAGGATTCATATATATATGTATAGTTACTTAGGTGGAAGCACCCCCGTAACAATTTCAAATCCTTTTCTTTCTCTTGGTGGCTCTTGTAAGCACACTATGTCCACCCTGTGTTCCACCCCCATCTCCCACACCGCTATTGTCCACTTGTATGACCTAGCAGAGTAGCGCTGAACTGCTCTAATAACTGGAAGCGGTGGTTCCCATTTCGGTCTCTCCAGCGGTCCCGGTCATGCTGATGTCTCTCTCTTCCTCCACCCCATGATTTTGCATGGTGTCATCTTCCTCCTCGTCGGCCAACAGCTTCGCTTCTTTGTCTGTTCTACCCCTCACCTGCCTGGTGCCAAGTGCTTCTCTGTTAGTCCCAGTTGCCCCGCTCAACTCTCATCCATTGGGTTGCAATCCCATGCTTTTTCGCTCCATTCTAATGGCCTTGGTTTTCTTCGCACACTTTCTGCTGAATGCACTATGGTTCCACTTGCAATTTTGTCATTTCTGTGGTGTGTGGCTGCATGATGCCCCTTGTCTCGATGCACATCTGACTATAATGCACCTGTGCACATTTGATAGGTGAAGTCCAGCACAGTAGCTGCACTTTGGTTCATTGTCATTGGATTTACTCTCTCTATGGCCCAATTCCCAGTGGAGATCACAATGGCTATCAGGGCCTGCAGTTGTGTACGGTTTGACTTTGTATTGTACTCCTGCAGGAGTTACTCCTTTCTGTGGTAGTGTGTGTGCTATCTTTTCCCCCCACCCAACGAAGACGACTGATGATGCCTTTATTTCCCCTCTATGTTCCCTCTCCCAGATGGTTTGGGGGTTCGAGCGCCATCTCAGTTGCCCAGGAATCATCACACCTACATTCACAGCCTGGGTCTCTTCAATTGTGTTCTAAAGGGTGTCGGTGCCCTTCACTATGAATCTCACTTGCGGGACAATGTGGATCTGCAGTCGTTCCCACAATTCATTTCCTTCCACATCAGTGATCCCCTTATCCACCAATCAGGCTGCTGTATTAATAATATCTCAGTTCAGGAGGGCCATCTCTGCAGTTGCATTATGTTGCATAATTGCAGTAATTGCGACCCTAGCATTTGTTTTCTCTTTCTTGATTCGGACATGTGCCAGGGCCTGCTGCTGGAATAGTGCTCTGTTTACCACTGAAGCGATATCCTCATCCGGCTTATTGGGGAGTGGTATGCCCTCGTCCCTTCTTATTACACTTTTGAAATTGGTCACGGTTCCGGGGTCATGAACAATCACTTGATGATGCTGTCATTTGGCGATGGAATCAGGTTCATCAATTATAAGCCAGCACTATTGCCACACCAATAATAAATCCCTTGACGACATCATCACCACGCACCCTCGAGTGTTGTCACAGTTGCAATGGTGAGTCAATCCAATGCAAACGCACATTGATATATATTCTCTATGAACAGAGATAGAGAACGATGCCAGCCATCATCACCTCTATATGTAGTAACTCTCGATTGGCATCAGCTATGGCCATTAGGATAGCGACGCTCAAGCACGATACGAAGGAGGGCTATTCAATGGCACAAAGAGGATAATGGTCTGGAAGACAACAGTCCGATGGATACCAATCAGTCGGAGATGTGTATCAGACAAGATACCGTTGGTCCGGAAAGACTGGAGGATTGGGCTGATAACATTGGCTCAGAGGATGATCAGGCCGACTAATTATCAGAGCAAGGAGATTGAATGGCGAGAGCACACTGAGCATTTATCTAGAGAAAAGTGTAGTGAGAATTTGCAGTTAGAGTGTAATAGGGGTTCTCCCATAATAGAGGTATTGGTACTAGTCTCCTTCGAGATCTATATAACGGGTTTTACAATAACATATAGTACGTAACACCGATCTCAAATAAAGTAGGAAGCTACCATATGGAATGATCTTTAGCGGGACATAACATGCCTAGTGTCGATTTGATAGCGAGCCTCATTGCTAGCAGATTCATTGAAGGTTCACACACTACGGTAGAACTAATTTGATGATGCAATAACCTTGGCCAGTCGATATGCCTCCAGGGCTAATAGTGATGACAGTTATTTCTTAACACACTCATTCAAACTATGCTACGGGGACTGGACGGTGCAGTTGCAGGTATGCGACTGACGTGTCAAGCAGACGATGACCGATATGCAACGAACTGGGACCTTGAGCCAATCCATCGGGGAGCAGAACAACTTGGGTACTCTCTGGTCAAAGAGAATAGTCTCGGCCTCAGCATGGTCTGTCTGATTGATGAAGACATTGGGCAAAGTTGATAAGCCCCGATATGCCTCCGACTCCCTAGCTGGGAACAAACAAGCAACATTAACTACCATCAGTTTACTAATACTGGTGTGGTACGTCAAGTCAAATGTAGACAGAGCAATGGTGGGTCGCCACGTAAGCCTCAGAAGCCGATTTGCCAAATTGCCTATATGGTGTAGGTCATGTCTTAATTCATTGTGCAATCTGTTTAAAGCCCTCCAAATGACCATGTCAAGTGACGGTGAGGGCTTGACTATCTGAACCAAATGAGTTGCAAGATATCTAAGTTGAAGTTACTGTTTGATTAAATCTTATTATGGATGATGGCCCGAGAGGGGAGCTTAACGCTTTAAAACCTATCACGTAATTACACAACAACCTTTGGGATGCGTGGTCCTCTAACATATAGCCTGGCTCATAATGAAAGAGTACTCTATGTTATGATAGATGAGATCATGGCTAAGGTTTGGACATAAACTTCGGTAGTACACGAAATGCTATATCAAGAATGACATAGCTCCGGTTTTGAAAGGGTAGCCCCACAGATACAAACAATACCTACTTGCGAAGACAAAGCTGAAATATAATTAAGTTTCAAGTTCTTATTATTATTATCATTACCAAGTATATTAGTAGTATGTATTAGGATTGTACGTGGTTCGCCCACCCCATGAATGAACGAAAGTTCATCAACCACCACAATATTATTGTCTATGCGTTATCTCTGTTAAATCAACGATTCCAGAAGCAAGATAATCTCTTCGCCGCACAGTGTATCTGGTGGTTGGCAAATATCCTTCAATATAGCAAAATACTAAAGTATCATTTTGAGTATCTAGTATTTCCTTCGGATTACCTTAGGGACTGTATAGTTACGACATTTCAGCATCAAGACGATATTGGAACAATAGTTCCAGTATTGGATATTCCAGTTCTTGATCTCCATTATAATTCGGATATTAAGGGACAGTCATGTCAAGAGGAAGTGCAAATTAGTCGTCGATCCACGAAGCAGAAACAATTAATTATTACTTGATCTGGAAGAGTGTTCAAAAATAAAACAAGATATCGAGAACCTACCATTCTCGAGCTTGAGCAACATTTTGCTAAACATAGAAGGAAGCAGAGACGGTGTTCCAAGGATCGCCTTCGAGCAGAGTTCAATGATACATGAAATTAATGTAGAGGGAGATTTCATGCAAGACGTAATATTGCCGATAAGATCTGAATGCCTGATTCATCATGGAAATCAGAAGAGGGTTTTGTGAGAATACGTGTCAATTGTGATTGCACTATCAAATGGTGAAATATTACAATTACGATATTAATTCATCACTGAGATTCATTGTAAAAGCATAGTTTACGATATTAATTAATCACCGAGAGTAATTATATAAACACACCTTATGATGTTGCATACTCACCGGGATCAATTACACGAATATACTTCACTTTAGTCAATAATCTGTGAGATCAGTGGTACAGATATAATTTGCAATATGAATCAATCATTACGATTAATCCTATTTATTACTCTAAGTAATAGTTATATCTGCGAAGATATATGTACTGTCAATATTGTATCACACCACAATCCGATATAGTTACTATTCATCTAGTAGCATCAGAAACGACTATACATATTGGTCCCTTGTGTGTATATGATCTTTATAGGTTGCCCATACATTGTATGTGGAGATACGAATAAGCAATTACGATAAGAGCTACAGCAGAGTGTGACTAAGGACATACTAAAGTATCGTTGGATACTTTCAAGTATAGTGACTTAGGCCATACCGACCCCATAACAGAGTGCAGAGGGAAGAGGTAGAAACACCTCTCCATTCTCCACTGTTATAGAGGGCAACCTTCTCATGACAGAGAACGATCCTTAACAATATATTCGGATTGGAATGCTATTCAACATTTAATTGATTCTGATCACTTTCGGCGCCTGAGTGAAGCTTCAAGGTAAACCTGCCATTATTGCTTGTATAAGTCCAATACCAAGTCTAATCGTGTGACAAGATTGGGGGATACTTCGAAAGGATATTTCTAGTTCGCTGTATCTTGGAGTTGATTCTTCCCACCTAACACTCCATATGATAATCGATCTGCCTGCCCGGCTCTGGCCGCACTTCGGGGCCTGGCTCCGGTTGGTAGTCTTGGTGTGGATCATTGTTGTTGGGGGTTTCTTCTGGTTCCTTGGTGGGACAACCTCCCACCGGCTGGGCAGGGTGGGCTGTGTGGGCTTCACTCTTGTTGTCATCCTTGGAGGCTAGGTCACGGTCAGGACTGGGGGCTGTATTGGTTTTGGTTTAGGTTGCTGCTGTTTGGGCCGTGGTTCTGCTTACTGTTACTGCTGCTGCTGCTGCTCCCGTTTCCATTTTTGCTGTGTTCTGCCTGCATGCTTCGATGCTTGCAGGCTACTATTGCCTCTGGTTCTAGTGTTCTCCCACCAAGTCTTGCTCCGGTCGGGATCGTCCTAGTCATACCCATGATTTCCATCCCCCTAGTAAGTCATCCTCATGGCATGCATTCCACTTCCTATCCCTGCCTTCCAACCATTCTTTTGTCCTGAGCCATGACGTCACTGGACACGCTGCGTGTGCTTCTAGCATTCTCGCCATGTTTTAGACACTTTGGTGCAACTGTGCCACTTCGCACACCTGCTGCCTCATTGGTGTTTGTGTTCCACTCCTCCAATCTCCCGGTGCACTTGCCGAATCTGAAGTCTCGCTTCCCATCATTTTCCCATTGTCATTCAGCTCCCATTGGTCGCTCACAGCAAAGAAGGCCACACCAATTGTCTGTCCCGACACTCAGCCAGGCTTGCTGCCTGTCCCACCCACTTCCACCGCGATAGCATCTGTCACGATCAGCGGCGTTGCCAAACCTCTTTCCAATGGTGATCCCACACGGTTAGGTCCAGATGGTGTTTGGTTCATTGGTTGCTGGTCATGTCGATTCAAGCACGTGTGCATTTTGGAGTTAAAGTGCCCGGCCACCTCTATTTGTCACGAGGTGCTAGAAGTGGCAATCTGGGATCACTTCAATGTTAGAAATTGAGTGCCAGTGCCTGCATAGACCTTGCAGTTATGGTTGCTGTGTTCTTTCACCATTGTGCGGTTCTTCATTTTTTGGAAAGAATTTTCAAGTCGATAGGCTCTTGTCCATGGTGCCCCAACATGTCTTGTCACCTTAACACAAACACAAAATAGTGCAATTCTTGAACTCCCTTTTATCCTACTGTATCGAAGTTACAAAATTTACTATGCTCCAAAGTTTAAATAGTTCAATCCAAAGATTAGTATGTATTTGAGTAAGGTTGGCAGATGGAGCTTTTGAAACAGTTGTCTGTAACAAGCTGTGGACTTTTGGATTTAAGACAAACGGTCAGATCCAGATTATAGAGCTCCTAATTGATGATGCTTATTTGTCCAAGTTTGTGCAGGATATGAACTGATGGTTCACCAGACTCGAAATTCTCGATTTGATCTACAATTTATTCTGCACTTCAACCAATATCTTGGGGTACTACTCTACTTCATCCCAGTTCTGTAGATATCTAGCACTGCAGACTTCGGCATGGTCAACTGCCATTCTTCATTGTATCTTGCATAAACATACAATTGGTAAGAAGGCTATGGTTATGTTTTCTCAACATAAATATTGAGGTACGTTTTGCCTTGGTCTACTAATAACTCTCACTTCAGCAGCTACTGCTCCCATCATTGCCACCCTATTGGTGGGCCATGTAACACCCTTGCTATGATGGAAACTCCATTATGATAGATACTGCCCAATCCTGATTTTTGCTCTTTAGCGTTGTGCTGCAACATTCCATTACACTCTAGATTCATCCACTCGGGTAGACATTGGGCTGAGGTGCTCGTCAATCCCCGTCTGTAATCCTGTTTCCGTATTGTCATCCCAACATTTGAGTCTGCTCTCCTTACCTCTTGATGTAGCAATCTTATGTTGAAATAGGTGCATCTCAATTTCCATCAGTGCTCGTCGATTTCATTTGTCACTCCTCGGTTACCTTCTGTGTACTCCTACTCTCCAGATAACACTTTACATTATGAACTTTCGTTTTGCTGATAGTAGCTTTATTTTTTCACATGAATATATCACATTGCCTTCCAAACTGCATTTTGATTCTCATCTAGCTAGCATCTTATTATTCCTTGATTTGATATCACACATTGTTAGGGGTTCTCCCATAATAGATGGATTGGTACTAGTCTACTTCGAGATCTACATAACGGGTTATATAATACCATCTAGTACGTAATGCCGATCTCATGATGAGGTAGTAAGCTGCCATATGTCTGATGATTAGAGAGAGATTCCATGCCTCATGTCAATTTCATTGCAAGCCCCATTGCTACTGGATTCATTGAAAGTTCAGATACTACGGTAGAACTGATTTGATGATGCAATCACCTTGGGCAGTCGATAAGCCTTCAGGGTGATGGAGATCCCAGTTATTTCTGAACACATTCACTAAACTATACTAAGTGGGACTGGACACGTTGATCGCAGGAATGCGACTGACATGTCAGGCAAATGAAAGCCAATATGCAATTATGTGGGACTTTGAGCAATCCCCTTGTGGAATCGGAACGACTTGGTCACTTCCCGGCCAAACAGAACAGTCTCGGTCTAAGCCTGGTGTGTCTGATTAATTACTGACTTTGGGCAAAATCAATGAGACCCGATAATCCTCCGACTCCCTGGCTGGGAACAATTGAGTAAGGTTGATTACTATCAGGTCATAATACTGGTGTAATACATCTTGATTGAATGTTGACAGAGCAATGGTGGGTCGCCATGTACATCTCTGAAGCAGATTAGCCAAAGAGCTCATATGGTGAAGGTTTTGTCTTATTGTATTACGCAATCAGTTTAAAGCCGTCCAAAAAACCACGTCGGGCGACGGAGAGGTTTTGACTATCCGAAAGAAATGAGTTGAAACATTTCTAAGTTGAACTTACTATGTGATCAAATCTTATTGCAGATGATGCCCCGAGAGGGAGCGTAACTATTCAAAATGAATCATGTAATTTCACGATAACCATTAGGATGCATGGTCCACTGTCCTACCGCCAGGCTCATAATAAAAGAGTACTCTACGATGTGACAGATGAGATCATCTCCAAGATTTATACATAAACTTCGGTAGTCCAAGAAAGGCTATAAATGAACCACAAAGCTCTGGCTTTCGAAGGTAGCCCCACAGGCACAAATGATACCTGCCTGCGAAGACGAAGCTGAAATATTATTGTTGTTTCTGGTTCTTATTCCATCATCACTATTCCCAAGTATATTATGATTATGTATGAGGACTTTATGTGGTTCCCCCACCTGACGGTTGAGGACAAGTTTGATCACGAGTACAACGTCATCCTGTTGCTATATATTGATTACTGGATCAATTCGAAAAAGAAGATCGATTATTTGCTGCGCAGTGTATCTGGTGGCTAGCAAGTAAAATCCAGTATACGGTGATTCTAAAGTATTATCGACTATATAGGATCTCCCCTTCAGATTATGTTACAAACTGTGCGGTATCTCCAATTGTTGGAGCAGAAAAATCTATAATTTCAGATTCTGTTATTTCAGAACTACTTTTAGATTTTGATACTGGATATCTTTCCAAATCAGTGGAACAAGAATCAGCGGAAGCACGAACCATCCATGCAGTTACCAGGAGACCAAGATCGGGAAGAATTGTTACACCAGTTAACTTTTCCAACAAGGAATGTGGGAAGAGATATCCTGGAAGAAATAAACAACCGCTCAGAATCATTTGAGAATCGTTAGGAAATGATGGATTGATTACCCACCATAGGAAGTTGCTTATTAAGGGAGATTACTCGTAGACGTGATATTGCCGATAGTATCTGAACACCAGATTTATCAAGGAGATAAGGAAGTGCAAGGGCTGGGGAGATGATTTATCAGCTGCGAAGCAGATAATGAAACACAGGAACCCTCCTCAGTTATCCTTAAAACCATCCGATACTACAACTGTCCCCTTATCATTCGATGAATTATATGGGCTTGATGCGGAACAACGGTTACAGTTGTTTCCCTATTCCATGCAAGGCCGAAAGATAAGAGGTGATGGGACCCAGGAGGCTCTTTGAGTAGTGATGAGAAGTCGAGTATTCGGTTACACATATCAGAGTGATACTGAGCCCATCCGGAAATGGTCTGAGGGTAGAGCACGTCTGTCTGCACGTCTCTTGTGCGAATACCAGTCAATGTTACAGGACACCTATGGGTTTCCAAGTCAAGATTTTTCTAATGGAAATTTGGTTAGTTGAGCATAGGCCTCTTATCAAGGCAGTTTGGCTCCGGTATCAGAAGGTATGCCGGCAACACAATGCAGGTTGAAGATTCACGCTGCCGTGTTCGGGTGCCTCAATCATGGTGGATGCTCAGATTCAGGAGATCTCAGAAAACCCTTATCGCTGAGGAATCAAGGCATAGTGAAGCTGCTCAAACCACAGTGAGGCTACGTACGGCCAAGGGAATTTGAGACAGAGGTATGACATGATGGATGCTGTCCTCGACCGTTGGCAGAACATGGTGTATCGTTCTTAGCGAATGGGGCCTATGGAGCAAAGAACATTATAAGCTTTGGTACTGCATCTTCCTTATGAAGAGTATTCTGATAGGGGAAGACAGTTGAGTATCAGACCAATGCTATCTCTGATATAAGAGGGCAGAGATAGTTGCTAAGGCAATAGGATGCTGATGGCCACATTCGGCCATCGGGTCGAAAATGTCTGCTGCGACATACCCCCTTGACTGGAAGGCCCTATTCTAACGTTGACGTGGTTTGGCGATGATATGTGTCAATTTAGATTGTACAATCAATGAGCAATAGATTACCGCCACCGTATTGAATAATCACCAAAATTGATAGTATGAATATAGTTCACAATATTGATTACGCACTGAGATCAATTCTATGAATACCTTACATCAGAATTAATTTTAAGAATGATATCTGTACTGTCAATATTGTATCACACCATGATGCTATTTAGTAGCTATTCAGTTAATAGGGTCTGATACAACTATACATATTTGTTCCTTGTGTGTTGACGATCTCTACAGATTACCTATACATTGAGTCTGGAGATATGCATAAGGATTACGATAGGAACTATGGCCGTGTACCAAGTACTTACTGAGGTATCTGTATAGACCTAGATGTATTGTTCATTTGGAGGAAGCACCCCTGTCACATCAACATAGTTGAAAGTACACTTCAAATGGCACTTAAATCAAATCATCTTTCTGGCCTATACATGATATACAATAATCTACTAAAGATGCAATTGAACACTTACTCAAATATACTTACTTGTGAACTTTGACTCTCTACAGCTATATAATTCTCTCTGCTTGCTCTTGTATACATTTATGTATATATACAAGTAGACTCTGAAGATTAATTTCAGACTTTGGCAGAATATAAACAATTAGATATTGGTGTATATATACAACAGTATACTTCCTGTGTACTGTTGTGTAAAATTCTGACTGTAATCCATTAGACTTCACCAATCTGCTTGGTGGTATAAACCATATGTTCTGGCAAGTTACTTCAAGAGCAGGATGAATTTTAGTCACCAGAAATTCCAGGAGTGTATCAGTATCTGTGGAGAATAATTGTACAATATCAAGTTTAATATTTAATTTGATACTAGATGGACATTCTGGCTAGTCCTTAAGTAAGTTGGATTTCTAGTAAGCAGTATACAGTACCATGCAAGTAAGTGAAGCAAGTTGGAGATTACAATGAACAGCAATAGAGAAATTTGAAACCCCTGAATCTGTCAGCCAATCAATGCAAAAATTGCAAACATACTCAGAAAGTTTTGAGTTCTCTTGCAAAGGTTTATTTGGAGAACTGCAGATGTTACCTAAGACTCTGCTGTTTGACATCAACAATGTCTCACCCACTATAGTGAATATATTCTAATGATTATTATTTACTCATATAGTATACTAGCTAATATATTATTCAGTATTCAATTGTTCTCATGGGTACTGTAAGAAACTACATTTAATTGCAGCTAATTTTGGAATGAATAGCAGACATACTAACTCAATAATACGACTAAGCAAGTGAATAACAATAACCAAATATGATGTCATTATTATCTACCATGTTATCCATCTCATAAGTATCAGTGAACGCAGAAAAACAGAATTTATTTGTGGTACCATCAAACGGGAAGCAGAAATTGTATTTTCAGATGATTGGTATCAGGCAAGAGGGCAACATGGAGTTCCAATAATTTTTGACTTGATCTATAATATCTACTAAGGGGTAATCGAAAATGTACCTAGCTCCACTTGAACATAGAGTTCGAAAGACAATATAATGTATTCAGATACAATAGGGGAGTCCTACAAGCAAAAAAAATGTTTCTATTAGGGAAAGCTGAGTAGAACAACAATGGACTGAAGGTGATTAAGAAGTGTGGAATGATAGAAATGAATGTCAATTAAGTTGAAGTGATACTAAATGGAATTACAGAGGGCCAATTCCAGATGAAAAGTACCTATTTCAACCCACAAGTGCATAGTCTGGTTGAGGAGTAGCAAATGGTGAAGAGGGATATGAAGGAACCCACCAGAAGGTAATTGAAGAGAGCAGTTACTTCCACACTATAATATATCACTGGAGAAGGGCCAAATATCAGTAGACTGTATTTTAGTAACTAGGAACCCACAGCAGTGTGTGAGACAGGGTGGAGTGTAAACTTACAAGTGTCAATTTCAGGAGAGAATCAAACCCTAGAAGAGCAGACTGGCTAGCCTTCAGAGTAGCTTAGATCTCTGATAACTGGTACAGGACAACAAAGCAAGTGATTGTGATGAGATTGAAAGTACAGAGAAGTCCCAGATAGAAATTGGAAGCACCTGGGAGGATTGGTCAATGAATGTGGGAATCCTAAACACACTCTGTGAGATGGCTTGTTCCATATGGATTGTTACTCACTGGAATGTGGGCACTATCTGAGGAACTCCAGATGTACATGGGCATATCAGCAAAATGTAATTTGATGTGGAAGCCATACGCAAACCTCCCAAACACTCTGGTAGCCCTCGCCAGTGCTTCTAAGTACTTTCAGATGCTCCCAGCCCCCTCTGGAGCTTTGCAAAGTGCTCTCAGACTGTGCAACAGGATTCTCACATGCTCCTGAAAGCACCTGCAGTGATGGAGGTGCATTCAGGATGATACGAGATTTTACTATTCGGATAGTCAAATTGTGGAGCTGCTGAGACCGCTGTGCAGGTCTGCGGGAGACTTGGTGCCTAATTCTCACACCAGTGGTTCTTAGGGTTCCATAAGCAGAAGGCATTTCATCGGTCATATTGGTCTTTGTTACAGTCACAAGATTCGCTACATCATAATACGGCATGGATAATCTAAGTCTCTCGATATATATACATACAGAGATACAGGAATACCGGAGATGGACGCAGCGACAGGCAGAATATGTTTCAGAAACCCCGGGATAGATTGACATCATCTCATTATACAAAATACACAGTCTATCTTGCCCAGCGCTTGGTCTCATGCACTCTTGCCGAGCTTCGTAGATCCACGCAATTGGTGTCAACCCTCAGGCACTCTTGCCAACCATTCAGAGATCCATGCAATTTGTGTGGTTCATCATGGGCAGGTATCCCTTCATATCCTCTCACCCTCGTCCTACACTCCTCCAGCAATAACTGCTCGTTTGCATGAATTCCCTTCAAATACCATGCCAGGTGCGGCAGAGTGTTGATGTTGGGCTGTCTGGCATCTAGCTCCACCATTTCACCACACCGTGATCGAGTGAACCTAGAGAGGCACTCTGATGCTGTAATCGAGCGAGTTTAGAGATGTAGTTGGAGGCCGTGATCAAGCGAGTTTGAAGATGCACTTGTAGGCCGCTATCGAGCGAGTTTGGAGATGCAAATGGAGGCCGTGATCGAGTAACTTTGGATATGCATTTGGAGGCCGCGATGGAGCGAGTTTGGAGATGCACTGGGAGGCTGTGATCAACCGAGTTTGGAGATGCAGTTGGAGGCCGCGATGGTGCGAACTTGGAGGCCGTGTTGAGCGCGTATAGAGATACACTTGGAGGCTATGATTGAGCGTGTTTGGAGATGCACTTGCAGGCCATGATTGAGCGAGATTGGAGGGGAGGCATCCAATCTGGAGGCGGTAGTTCGGAAGCGAGGCGCTACGGGAGCGGAGACTCTATTCATTGGTTAACTTGTAATTGTGCAAATCCGGCGAATTGAGCACAACATGGTCTGCCGACAGATGAGGGACTGGCTGGGAGCGCGAGACAGTCGATCTTCGGATGATGCAGTATGCGGTGTATGCAGTACTCTGTGTATGCTGTACTCGGTGAATGCTGTACTCGGTGTATGGTGTACTCGGTGTATGCTGTACTTGGTGTTAACCCTTGATCATGGCATGGCGAGATAGAGAGGGATGACTTAACTTCGTGTTCGTAGATGATGGTAGAATTGAAGACAAGAAAGAGAGAGATGAGAGGGTACGGGGGAAATCATCATGAGTAACTGGGACTTGAGAAAATTTCCTGTGCAAGTCAATTTACCATCCATGATACAGCACGTAAGAGTCGCGATCCGGCATGTAATTACACCAATACGAGGTCATCCGAACCCAAGCAGGCAAGTCATACTCCTGATTCCTCATATCCGCTCGTATCCTCCACATCATTCTCATCTTCATCCCCTATCTTTCTCTTTCTCATCCACAACTCTACTATTATCGCAGAACACAAAGATATGTCATCGCTCTGTATCTCGCCATGTCATGATCGTGAGTTGGCACTGAGTATAGCGTACACCGAGTACAGCATACACCGTGTACAGCATCCACCCATATTGTTGTCTTGTCTTCATTCTCATGATTACGAGTTGACCCCTGAATGTAGCTTCAGCTTCCGGCGTGCCTCGCCATGACAGCTCAAACGTGAAGTCACCTTGTCACATACCCACGGTTGCGAGTTAACTAACTAATGAAATGAGTCACAACGCCCGGCGCGCCGTCCATCGACTGCTTCCCAGTGCTCGTCCAAACTCGCTCGATTATGGCCTGCAAGTTCATCTCTAAACTCGCTCGATTACGGCATCCAACTGAATCTACACACTCGCTTGATCACTGCGTCCAAGTGCATGTCCAAACTCGCTCGATCACAGCCGTCAAGTGTATCTCTAAACTCGCCTGATTACCGCTTCCAAGTTCTCACTATCACGGCCTCCAAGTGCATTATCGAACTCGCTCAATCACGGCCTTGGAGTGTATCTCTGAGTTCACTCGATTGTCATTTTCAGGCGCAGCTCAAATTGCTCTCAATCACCGCATGCAGCCAGTCCAGATATATCATGTGTAGATGGGTAGCTACATATAGATACATAGATACATAGATGAGAATACAAACTGAAAACATGAGTTTTAAAAATCGTTGAACGATAAGTAGTAGCAAGGATTTCCAGGTGCACCAGCAGTGTTCCCAAAGACGATGTTGATTTTCCCAGACTGCTCTACTGGGATTCGAGGAGCTCCCAGACATGTCGCCGGCGCTCCCAAGTGCTCCCAGCCTTGTCGTCGGCTCTCCCTGGCTTGTTGCCAGCGCTTCCAGTTACTCTGCAGGCCGGCAGGAATGCCCTCCTAGGGTCCGATACTCTCCTGAAATTGACGCATCTACGTTTGCGCTCCACATCCTCTCAGACATTCCTAGAGGCTTCCAGTGAGTAAAATACATTTCGCTGATGCAAAGGGTTACCCTCCATAGCAATATACTGTATTGATTATTGTTCATGACCACTTCTAAATCATTACCACTTCAAATTTATACTTATAAAAGCGAACATCTTCTTCCAAATTCCTTTTTTTGCATTATGACTTTAAGGAACCCAAGTAATAGGTGACTGATTCACAAATCAAAGAAAGTACACCCAAATAATAACCTAACAAAGCAGCACAATAATATCAATTGAATATGGGGTTAATGGTATTGACTACCTCTTCAATCTCAACAAGGCTGATAATAGCAGAATACAACAATATGTCAATACAGGAAAGCAGCTGTAGTTGTGACTTGTATATTGAAGTGATTTGGATTGAGCAACTGGGTGAAATCGAATTCCAATGTTGTTTGGTTTGATGTCTGTTACGGGGGTTCTTCCTGCTGAGTACATATACTTCTAGGTATATACAAATACCTAAGTAAGTGCTTCGTACAAAGCCGTAGTTTGTCTCATAAACCTGATGTGTATCTCTGGATGAACTGTATAGGTAGTGTGAGCAAAGGGTCTGGGTAACCCGCCAGTGGTCCGGGTTTGGACAGGATACACTTTTCAGTTCGGTTCCAGAACAGTCCAAAAACTTGACTTGCTCTGTCTTGGAGGGGTTGTTACCCGGACCGGATATAAACCCACGGTGTTTTGCCCGGGCTAATCATACAGCAGAGCCTCATTCTCACGGACTCAGACCTTTGGCTCCAATTAAGTACCTGAGTTTCGATCGTATCACAATATGATATATGTGTACAAGATGCAGTGTTAGATGCTGTTTCACCTCGTATTCTTCAATTTGCGATCCGATCATTATTCGTTGGGTTACTTCAAAAAAGGCCCCATTTTCGGCGTTGTTTCTCAGCAACTCACTGAATAGTGATTGGATCGCAAATTGGAGAATGGGAGGTGAAAGAGCATCTGAAACTGAATTGTTTATAAATATATCATATTGTGATACGATCAGAACTCAAATACTTAATTGGAGCCAAAGTTCTGAGTTTGCAAAAATGTGGAACTGGCCAAAAAACCACGGGTTCAGTGATGTTCGGTTCTTTGAACGGATAAGACCCCTTGCATCAGTTGGAGCTCAGTTCCACCACGGACCCGGAACCGAACTGCCACTTTCGATCCATTGTTAACGATATCTATAGATAATGGTAGGTATTGTAAACTCACAAGGGGCAAACATGTATACTAGTAGCGGACACGATTGACTGAATAGCTACTGAATCGTGTCGTGACGTGATACAATATTGACAGTACCTATATCTATCCTAAAATTAATTCTGATATAACGTATTCATATAGATGATCTTGGTGATTAATGAATATCGTAAAGTAATATATTCGTACAATTGATCCAGGTGATTGGTTCATATCCTGGCGGTGATATATTGCTCATTGATTGTGTAATCTAAATTGACACATATCTTCAGAAAACCACTATCCTCATCTCCTTGATCAATCTGGTATTGAGATACTATCGGCAATATTAGGTCTAAATGTAATCTCCCTCAATAACCAATTTCCTGTCCTAGGTAATCAATCCATGTTTTCTTAACGATTCTCAAATGATTTTTAGCTGTTGTTTAAAGTTTCTTCCAGGATATCTCTTCCTCAATTCCTTGTTGGAAAAGTGAACTGGTTTAACAATTCTTCCTGGTCTTGTTCTCCTGTTAACTTAAAGGATGCTTTGTGCTTCTGCGAATTCTCGTTCCACTGATGTGGAATGATATCCAATATCGGAATCAAACATTAATTCTGAAATACGGGAATCTGAAATTATGGATTTCTCTGCTCGAACAATTGGAGATACCAAACAGTTTTCAACGTAATCAAAAGGGAAGATTCCATATAACCGATAATACTTTAGAATCACTGCATACTGGATTATACCTGCTAGCCACCAGATACACTGGGCAGCAAATGATTGATCTTCTTGTTCAAATCGATCCAGGAGTACAGAAAAAGCCAACAGAATGATGTCGTAGTCGTTGTCAAACTTGAGCTCAACCACGTGCTGGGGGAACTGCATAATATCAACATAGATTATACTAATGTACATGATAATGGTGATATTAGAATAAGAACTGAATACAATAATAGTATTTGAGCTTCGTCTTCACAAGTTTGTATCGTTCGTGCTTGTGTGGCTTCCCTTCTACAGCTGGAGCTTTGTTGTTCTTTTATAGCCTTTCTTGGACTACAAAAGTTGGTGTCCAAACCTTAGCTATCATCTCATCTCTTATATCTTAGAGTACTCATTCATTACGAGCCAGGCTCTAAGCCAGATGACCACACATCCCAAATGTAATCGTGTAATTGCATGATTGGTTTTAAAGTGTTATGCTCCCTCTCAGGCCATCATCCACAATGAGATCTAATCAAACAGTAACTCCAACTTAGACAGCTTGCAACCTGTTTGTTTCGGATAGTCAAAACCTCTCCGTTGCCTGATGTGGTTATTTGGAGGGCTTTAAACATATTGCTTAATAAATCAAGACAAAACCTTCACCATATAGGCTATTTGGCTGATCTGGTTCAGAGACTTACATGGCGACCCACCATTGCTCTGTCGACATTTAATCAAGACGTATCACACAAGTATTGTAACCTGATAGTAATTAACTTTACTCAGTTGTTCCCAGCCAGGGGGTTGGAGGCTTATCAGGTCTTATTGATTTTGCCCAACATCATGAATTAATCAGACACACCATGGATGGGCTGAGACTGTGCTATTTCGCCAGAGAGTACCCAAGTTGTTCCAATCCCACAAGGGGATGCCTCGAAGTCCCACATAATTGCATATTGCCTATCCTCTGCCCGATGCGTCACTCGCATTCCTGTGTTCAACGTGTCCAGTCCCACTTAGTATAGTTTAGTGAAGCTGTTAAGAAATTACTGGCATCTCTATAAACCCTGAAGGCCTCTCAACTGGCCAAGGTTATTGCAGCATCAAATCAGTTCTACCATAGTATGTGAACTTTCAATGAATCCGTTACCACTAAGGCTCACTATCAAATCGACACGAGGCACGTAATCCCTTGCAAAGGATCATCCATATGGCAGGTTACTCCATCATTGTGAGATTGGGGTTATGTACTATATGGTATTATAAAACCCGTTATGTAGATCTCGAAGTAGACTAGTACCAATACCTCTATTAAGGGAGAACCCCTAACAATTGAAAATATGTACTACAGTATTTGATTATGTAACTGGGAAAATGAAAAGAAAACTATACAGTACACAACTTTTTTCAATGGTATTGAGTATTGATATTAACATATATAATGTCATAATCTAGTTATTATTCAGGTTAATATCTTTGAATTGTTCAAATAATTATTTGTTATATCACATACAGAAAAATTAACATCATATTAATTCGTTATATATTATGCATTGATTTTTATCCAGGTTGATCACAAATCGTCAAATGCAATTTAAATATATCTCAACCAATTCACAATATGCTGAATATAATAAAGTTAATATTTAAATTAAAACCCTGTAGTATTTTCCATATGTAATTTTGAAAGTACTATTTTCAAGATAAGATTCAATTATGACTTTATTATCTATTATCTTCAAACTGACAGTAAATATATAATCCATCTGTACAAGTTATTAGAGATTTTTGAGAGTAAAGTTTAAATACTCTCCCTATATTTGTTATATATTACTTTTGTAGTAGAAGTTTCTACTTTTGAATTTAGTTTGTATATAACTCAGTATCTATAATTATCTGCAAATATTATAAATATCTCTTGCTTAAAAATCACACATTGAAGACACTGCTGCTTTGTTGAATTAGTGGATTTTACTAATATGTATGCACTTTTTATTCTGTTCTATTATTGTAATATCTAATTAACTATATTTTCCTGTTGTTCCATTTAGAGTATTATTCCCTTTGGAATAAAAAGTATATTAACATAAAGACCTTATTCTGTTGCTTTTTCTCTCTCATTCACAGGTAGCGGTGTCCTTTCATGTTGCATTGGCGAGAAGATTTAGGCACTCAAATGGGCAGTTACCCGACGGTCTCACTTCTAGTGGATGTCTCGCTTCCCCTTGCTGTACGTTAAGTGCCCGTTGGATGTTAGTGATTCTCACTCAGCGATGATAGTTAGGTGACGTATCAGCGATCATAACAGTTTTGTACTGATTTTTATCAAGGTAGCTAACGTATGCGGCCGTTCAGTTGTATGCATGAACTATCGATGCGACGTGTCGGCGCTGATGATGGCTTCTCCGGTAGATACCAGGTCAGAACCAAATGGCGGTTGTTAGAAACGCGACGGGCTTGTGGAATTCAAAGCTGCCACTTGAGAGAAACTTCTGAGTGATGGTGTTCTTTTACCGGGGATCCTTCTCCTATTGTGGTCGGTGCAGCAGGATTCCAGGGCGTTTCACTGTTGGCCGTCAAGAGGATCTAGGAACGGAATCATCCTCTTGCGAGATCTATAGAGAGGAGGAGGCGATAGCAGACATAAGAGCTTGAGCAGTAGCGTTATATATATGTAGCATGTAGGAGGGGCATCATAGTTGTAACTTCAAAACTGACGTATCACACTTTCTCATTCATTATTTAGTCTTAGCTGAACACACGCTGTGGTTCTGCTGCTGAGCTCAGCCGTCTGCGGGGAACACGCAATTCTGTTTTGCTTCTTCGAAAACCTCACTAATGAAAATCGACAGAGTGCCTAGTTCTATGGATAGGAGCCTCACCTTTTGAAATCAGCATCATTCCGGTCTGCTAAGCTACAGCCCCATAAGACAGCGTTGAATTTTCCATCACCTTCCGTCCGTTCTTCCCAGTATGTCTGAAGTGATTGGGATCATATCAGGCCTCACTGCCATTGTCAAAGCCACAACCGAGCTCTACAGCCTTATAGACAGCATCGTGGATGCCCCAGATTTCCTAACAGATCTCAAAAGTCAGCTTCAAACTCTAGAGACAGTTCTCAGCGAGATTGATCGGCAGGATGCCACCAATCCAGAAAACGCAACAGAAGCACTGAGTGTCTCCCTCACCAGATGCAAAGAGCATCTAGACGCAATCGGCATTTTATTAAAGCCCTTGCGGCGAAAAGATAAGGATGGGAGTGCTCGAACGACGTGGAAACGGATCCGTACTGCATTCAGAGAGGATAATATTAAGACTGCGATGAATGAACTCGAGTCCTCTAAGAACACCCTCGTACTTTCTCTGGTAGCGTTAGTAGCAAGGTGAGCGCTCGCTTCACTATTTTTCTTGTTGTTCGTGTACTGGGTTAGACCCAAATCCACCATGACCTAGAGGTCGTTTGAAAACTTCAGTGTGTATACTACAACGCCACTGTGGAATGTAATCGTCTTTGTGTTTCTCTTTAGATACTCATGCGTGACTATATTTGCACAGGAAAACAAATGAGAATCATCAGGTGGTCATGGACGAATTTCAGGAAATAAAGAAGCTCCGTGGTATCAACACAAGTCAAGTACTCGATTGGTTGTACCATATTCAAGTAGTAAATGCCGAGCGACAACTACGATTCCCTCAGACCCAGTCGTTCCGACCTCTACTACCGGCGCACTCTACGTATTCAAATCAACCCGAAAGTGATTCTGAATATGAAACCCAGGGGTTCTTCTCAGAAATATTGACAGAGACCATCGAGCAAGGAGTTGACCCCCCTTGTGAAGACGATACCGACACAAGCTAAAATTAACTAGGCTAAGAATACCCTGGAAGAGTTTTCTCGGGCCGACTTTAGCACAGTTCAGTCGCTCTGCAGCCCCGACGATACGGCTGTGGCCCGACTCAAAGGTCAGAACTCTCTACTGCTAGGATTGTGATTCGAGATTAATTCCTTCAAGTAGAGGCGATCAATAATACCTATTGTGATAGTATGTTGCTGCATACTGGAAATAATTGTGTCAAAGCTGATGCGAGAATAGAATTCCTGAAAATGTTGAAGACTCCGTTGTATGACGAGGATCGCATTGGCGTCAGGAACGCAACCGGCGCAACAGGCGAGTGGATTTGGATGACACCGGAATTCACTGGGTGGAGGGATGCAGGGGACTCGTGCACATTTCATTTACAAGGGAAGCCAGCTTCTGGCAAGAGCGTGCTAGCGAAGAAGGTCCTCCAGGAGCTATTAAGAACAGCCGATATTGAACCCTCCACTGCCATTCTATACCACTTCTGTAACAATCGTCGACGTCCTGAGGAATCTGCGTCCAACTTTCTCAAGTCATTTCTATACCAATTTTTCCACTCGCCTCTTGGCAAGGATAGATTTACCATGCTGACTGGAAATTGCTCGGTATTTGATGCTCTGGACTTGGATACTATAGGCGCGGGCGGTCTTCAACTTTCCCTTAAAAGTCTTTGGAAAATCTTCAAAACGACTGTCAGAATATCAGGCCTAAGTACACTTTACTTGGTCCTTGATGCCCTAGATGAATGCGAAAAGAGCTCTGCCCTGACATTTCTTTCCCGGCTGCCCAAGCTCATGAACATGAGGTCGATTCGAAATGAAGGTCCCATAGTGAAACTTTTCCTGACTAGCCGGATAGATGAAGAGATTCTGAATGAGATAGTTGACAGTTCACCGATGTCACTACTATTGTCACCGGATATCACCCGAGAAGATATCGACAGCGTGGTTAAGGAAAGCTTGAGCAGGTTGAATCGAAACCTAAAAATGACAGACGAGCAAGAGGAATCTCTTCGGAAGACACTTGTCCAACGTTCGGAAGGCATGTTTCTCTGGGCTCTTCTTGCCTTGAAAGAGATGGAAAAATGCCGTGGCTTGACTCCAGAGAAGATGAAGTCCATAATCGAATCATTGCCATTGGGCTTACGACAACTTTACGACCGTATTCTGGAGGACCTGGTGAAAGCACGCCCTGACTCTGACGAAGTACGGGCACTCTACAAGATCCTCGCTTGGGTGGTGGGTACAGCTCGACCCCTAACCTTGGACGAGCTCCGGGTGGCGATCGCTCTCAGTCCGGAAGATAAATCGATGAGAGATATAGCAGGCCGACAAGTTTTCTCCATAAAGCGCGAGGTGCAAGGAATTCCGTTTCTAGAGATTGTCGAAGCACAAGATGGGCCCGATGAGTTCCAACGATATCATTTACCCGAGGCCAAAGGAGTGCCATATGATTACGGTACTCTAATACGAGCTTCGACAGTCCGTCTTGTTCACCAATCAGCAAAGGAGTACCTTCTAGAATACCGAATGCGTTTACAAATTGGCCAGCCAAGTGGGCTCAGAATGCCTGAATTGGGTCATGCTGAAGTCGCCATGCTGTGTATAACCTTCTTGAAGTTTGAAGACTTCAGCACGGGTCCCCTGAAGTCCTATGGTGATAAAGCGAAGAAGTCAGCATTCAAAGAAGTCTTGCGAATAATGGTTAAAAGTTACGGTTTCTTGGAGTACGCAGCCTCGTTTTGGGCATATCACCTCAACAAGATCTCTCAACCTGATAAAGAATTGGCAAAATTTGTTTGTACCTTCATTTGCGACGCCCGCAATAATGTTGGGTTCTGGATCCAGGTTGTTGATCTCCTATCGGATGGTAACAGCACTGATTTTGTCGATGACTATCTTGGACTACATGTTGTTGCAGGGGAGGATGTTGTGTGGATGGTGAAGTACTTGATTGATCGGGGAGACAATATGAACAAATTAGATGCATGGGGTCGAACAGCGTACTTCGCCTCTTGCCAGTTTCGATGCGACGAATCTGCAAGAGTGCTCTTAGAAGCGGGAGCCGATGAATGGTGCCCCATGCGAGAGAGTTACGATGATCTGATCCTCGATGATCTGCACATAACGGCTTTATGGGGTTATGCGTCCGTATTGAAGGGTTATATCGACGCGGGCGCTGATCTGGAGATGACTGACAATGCTGGACGAACCGTGACTCACTATGCCTGTGCCAGCAACGATGTTGACACCGTACATACCATAATAGCTGCAGGAGCAAACGTTTTCGCCAAAGATCGATTTGGTCGGTTGCCTCTGGATGTGACACTGAATCCAACCGCGAGAGAGGTTATAACGGATCATCTGAAGATGTTGAATATCACTTATGCATGTGGGTCTCCTGGGCGATCTACCACTTGCCAGTGGGAAGTAGCACCAAACGCCTATAGATGCGCTCTCATTTGTGACCGTTGCGGGAGAATTGTCCAGTGCTATTTTTACCGTCAGTGCCCTGTTCACGTATCAAGTTAACTGCTGACAAGAGTGAAGGATGTTATGAATGCAACGAGGACAGTTTAGACATTTGTAAAGAATGTTGGGATTCTGGAGGTCGATGTTTGGATGATCAACACAAGCCATATTTACGAGTAATGGTTGCGGGTATGATGTCGTTCGTAGAATACACGCCGCAGATCGCCGACATGAGCTATATCGAGATATCGCGTAGGCTTCAACAGAAGCGTCGATTGATTCGACGGCAAGAGAGAGAGCAACAAAAGGCTAGCACAGGACAAACTACTATCATGGATAATTTGCGGGGTTATATACAGCACGGTGTTGGCATGGCAGTAGCTGCAGTTATTTTATGGATGGTCATTTCAGTCGAGAAAGGGATGCAAAACAGTTGAGTTTCTGGCGATTATAGGTATGAATTGTGCAATCGATATTCAGGCCCTCCGAATCTGATTTGAAATGTTTCTTTTGAATGGTTTTGTTATGTGGAATCTGCATGTAATAACTGGGATTTTTATTTCGTCTCCGGATTTTAAGAACTTTTTGCATTAATAATTGAGAATTGTTGAATTATTCTGCCAAGTACACCTGCCAGTGTAAATGATGATTACTGTACGAAAAGGGGGGAAGGTAGGAAGACAGTTCGGGAAAGATTAGAAAGCAGTTCTTAGTTGCATATTGTAGCAAAGCTATCTAATACTGGGAGAATTTTTGAAAATCTAAGCAGTTAATTGATACAGACTAAAGGTTTAATAAGCAGCTTTCAGTTCTTATTATTGTAAAATCACCAGTGTGAATAGATCAAGTGCTAGCAATGATAGTAACCTTGAGTTTACAATGCAGAACAGTTTTAAAATTAATCTGTTTCCACATTAACTAACATGGACACATACAGAGGTCAACTAATTCTTGCAGTCTGTGTTTACCATAGGAAATGGAATGGTTCGGATATATCGTATTGTAGAATGGATTACTAAAGAGATAAAATTGTCTCTCACAAAAGCTTAACTCACTGATGTGATAATTAGTGGAGATATCAACAGTCCAACTTTATCAGCAATATGTAACATAGTCTGAAAGCTATATGGAAACCTCCAACTGTTAGGGGTTTTCCCCTAGCAGAGGAAATGGCACTTGACGGTTAGTCGAAGGGACATATGTCACAGATTTACTCCAGGTCTAGTCCCTTGGTATACATAATGCCTCTCCCAGACATTGCAAATAACCCAGTTATTAGGGGTTCTCCCTTAATACAAGTAATATTACTTGTTTAATTATCAAAGGGATATATGCCATGGGGATACTCTAGGCTAGTCAGGTGGTATACATAACGCTTGTCCTAGACGATGCAGGTAAGCCAGTCCTGTGGTCCTTTGTGGGATTATGTAGGTGCCTTGTGTCAATTTTATAGCAAGCCTCATAGCTAGCAGATTGATTGAATGTACACACACTACGGTAGAATTGATTTGATGATGCAATAACCTTAGCCAGTCTTAAGCCTTCAGGGTTGAAGATGCCAGTGATTTCTTACCTCACTCATCAAACTAAGCTAAGTGGGACCGGACACGTCGACTGCATCAATGCAAATGGTGTGTCCGGCAGACGATAGCCAATATGCGACTAAGCGGGACGACAAACCAGGTCCCCTGAGGAATCAGAACACGTTGGGTACTCCCCGCCCGAAGAGATAGCTTGGCCTAAGCATGGTGTGCGTGCTTAATTGAGAAGTGCTATAATGATATGAGTCCTGTAACTCCCCACTCCCTGGCAGGGATCATATGAGTAGAGTAAACTACTAACAGTTCAATAATACTGGTGTGGTACATCAAGATTAAATGTTGACAGAGCAATGGTGAGCCGCCACATAAGCCTCGGAAGCAGATAAGCCAAATCGCCTATATGGTGAATGTTGTGTCTTAATTTGTCACGCAATCTGTTCAAAGCACTCCAAATAACCACCTGAGGCAATGGAGATGTTTCAACTATCTGAAATATACGAGTTGTCAGATATCTAAGTTGAAGTTATTGTGTAATTAAATCTTATTGCTGATGATGGCCTGATTCTCATGGGGAGAGTAATTCTTTGAAACCAATCTTGCAAGAACATGATAGCCTTTGGGATGAGTGGTCCTGTATCAAAGAGCTGGGCTCATAATATAAGAGTACTCTATATCAGGACAGATGACATCATAGCCAAGGTTCTGGCATAGACTTCGGTAGCCCAAGAAAAGCTAGAAAGAATGACTGAGGTTCAGCTTTGGAAGGGTAGCCCCAGAAGGACATATGATACCTACCTGCAAGAATGAAGCTGAAATATTATGGTGGTTTTCAGTTGTTATTATTATTCTTATCCAGTGTTAAGGGTTCTCCCATGATAGAGGTTGTGGTGGTAGTCTACTTCAAGATCTACATAACGGGTTGCATATTACTGTATAGTACATAACACCGATCGGATAATGGAGTGGAAACCTACCACAAGTATGATCCTTAGCAGGAGATTACAAGCCTCATGTCGATTTGATGGCGAGCCTCATTGCTGGCGGAGTAATTGAAAGTGCACATACTACGGTAGAACTGATTCGATGATGCAATTTCCTTGGCCAGTCGATAAGTCTTCAAGGCTTATAGTGATGCCAGTTATTTCTTACCACGCTCATTCAAACTATACTGAGTGGGACTGGACGCGGCAGTTGCAGGGATGTGACCGACGTGTCAGGCAGGCGATATCCAATATGGGATTAAGCAGGACTTTTAGGCAATCCCTTGTGGAGCTGAATAACTTGGGTACTCCCTGGTCGAAGAGAACAGCCTTGGCATTAGCATGGTGTGTCTGATTGTCAAAGTGTGTGGGCAAAGTTGATAAGACCCGATAAGCCTCCGACTCCCTGGCAGGGAACAAATGTGTAAGGTAAATCACTTTCGGTTCAATAATACTGTTGTGGTACATCAAGTCAAATGTCGACATAGCAGTGGTGGGTCGCCACGTAGGTCTCTGAAGCAGATAAGCCAAACAGCCTCTTATGGTGAAGGTTGTGTCATAATTGATTAAGCAATCTGTTTAAAGCCCTCCAAATAACCAGGTCAGGAAACGGAGAGGTTTTGACTATCCGAGACAACCGAGTTGAAAGATATCTAAGTTGAAGTCACTGTTTGAATAAATCTGATTACGGATAATGGCTGAGAGGGAGCGTAACGCTTTAAAACTGGTCACATAATCACACGATAACCTTTGGGATGCCTGGTCCTCTATCAAAGAGCCTGCTGCATAACAAAAGAGTACTGTACGATATGACAGATGAGATCATAGCTAAGGTTCGGACATACATTTTAGTAGTCCAAGAACGGCTACAAAAGAATGACAAAGCTCCGGCTTTAGAAGGGTAGCCCCACAGTTACGAACAATACCAACCTGCAAAAGATAAAGCTGAAATATTATTAAGTTTCCAGTTCTTATTTTCATTATTAATACCAAATATATTAGAATCATCCATTAAGATTGTACATGGTTCCCCCACCCCGTGACCAAGCAAAAGTTCATGAATGATTAGGTCATCATTGTGCGTGCATTATCCCTATTGATAGGATCATTTCAGACGCACGATAATATATTTGCGGCACAGTGTAACTGGTCACCGGGAAAAATGACCTTACACGACGCGTAACTCATAGAGAAGCTGTTTTCGGGACGGTAATTCATAGCATATTTGACGCGTGGCACTATGAAGTCCTATGGTCCTATGCGTTGACTAGATTACTATGATACGCATGCGATTTTGTGCGCTGGATAATATACATTACGCTGGATACTATACATCACGCTGGATACTATACATCACGCTGCATACAAACTTGAAAGCAGGCTGCCAGATGCACTTCATTGCATGCTCCCAAGTACGCACTGAAGTACACTCCTGATTGCACTC
>Ga0307515_10004230_pt1 | contig 29830 bp, 8 predicted proteins | sample 17_EM_MG_FD_194513 | JGI IMG/M metagenome (GOLD analysis project Ga0307515, IMG submission 194513) | Populus trichocarpa ectomycorrhiza microbial communities from riparian zone in the Pacific Northwest, United States - 17_EM | ecosystem: Host-associated > Plants > Roots > Unclassified | place... | reverse complement strand
AAGATTAATAATAGGATCTACTAAAGGGAATAGACTAAGAGAGATTAGGATAGAGTTCTATAGTTGTATAAGGCGCAGAGTACGCATTAACTAAAGCTAAGTTAGAAATTATAGTATGGCGCAAAGCTAATAGACCTAAGTAGTACTAAAGAAGCCTATAAGAGATGGAGTAAGACACTATAGAAACCAAGAGGACAAGGATTAAGTAATTAAAGGTCTAGGGAGCAAAGGCTAAATTAGGGATCTTAGTAGCAGAAGATATTTAGGCGGACTCTATAATAAGAAAGATGGTTTAAAGAGGGAGCTTATATAAATTACGGAAAATAAGGTTATTTCACTAGAGATTATAAAGATAGTTAGAGTTATTATGCGATAAAGGGAACCGGACTAGCAGATGGTATATATATATAGAGGGACAATAATGCACTATAAGGAACAAAAGATTGTTTAATTAACCACTTTACGTTTTGCTATAATAACGCGTGCCAAATTTATAAAGACGCTAAGTATAGCGCAAGCTATTAGCTATAGGAACCTAGTTTAAAGAAACTAAAAGCTACCTAAGACTATAAAGAGTAAAACAGGCTCTATAAATGCGACGAAGATCTAATAGCAACTTTTAGTACAGTGTCGGTAAGGCAGTACTTAGAAAGGGACTTTGGGAAAAATCCATTTAGCGATATTAAGAAAGAAGATCTTAAGATATTAGCATTAGAAGTAGAGACTAAGACCGCTATAGAGTAAGGTTTAGTAACGGGCATTATAACACCATTAGATACGGCATCTATCGCTTTATAAGATGGTAGGAAGAGCGTCTTATAAAGACTAAGCAAGCAGACAACTGCTAGTGCTAATTTACCACTTAATAAAGGCAAAAGGCCAAAGGCTTAAGATTCTTAAGATGAGATAAAAGACGACTAAGATTCTTAAGACGAAATAAGGTATACCTAAGGACCTATAATAAACGAAAACCAATAGAGCAGGGTAATAGCTTAGTTTAGGAATATACAAATAAGCTTAGGACAGAGTTTCCCATAGGCATTAAATTCTTAAGACGAGATAGATAAGATTTAAGACTCTTAAAACGAGATAAGAATACTACGGATGCCTAGTTAAACTAAGGCGGGAGCCAAGCTTAAGTTAAAAGTAAGCTTAGGATTAATAAATCCAAGGGACCAAGAATTTGGAGAATAAATAAGGACACCCACAGGCAAGAGGTAAGGAGCTTCTTTATAGATTAGAGAATCTGCAATCCAAATAGTGGTTAGACTAGAAGACAAACATATAAACCTAGAGGACTTACTAGTTAAACACAGTGTTTAGCCTAAAGATTAAAAAGTTAATACCAAGATTAAGAAGTATAAAGACTTTAAGGATCCACTTATAAGATACGAAAGAAAAGAAACTATAGAGGAATTTAGAGCGAGAATTACCTTATAGCAGAAGCAGAAACTAAATAAGAGATTTAGTCTACTAGGTTATATAAGGGATAAAGCGCTAGTATAAAGAATTACTAATAGGCTAAGAGTAAGCATATTAAGAGCTAAGTGGCTTACCAAACTAGAATAAGAAGAGGATTTAGGAATCCTAACTAGATTTAAGAAACGACATACAAAGGGCTATTACAATACAGTAATAAGAAGATACTTTCTTACGGATAGAGCGTATATACTTAAGCAGCTATACTAAAAGTAGTATAGGCAGCGACATAACAATAAGTGGGAAGATTTCTATATATGGCTAGATAAAAAAGTTGTCTAAGACCATCCGATTACAAAAAAGGCTATAACTTATATTAAAGGAGCCTTAATTATAACGTTAAAAGATCTAAAGGAGTAATTAGAGGACTAGAGAAGTGAGAGATAAATTTTAGTACCTGCAAATAAAGTTGCGACGCTTAAATTAATATAAGAAAGGTTTAAACTTAAGGACGAAGACGAGCTAAGAGTTAACCTAAAATACTAAGTATATTACACACTATTATAGATAGCATACGTGGATAATACGTGCAGTATATATAGGACACCAAAAGATAAGAATTAGAAGTATCTAATAAGAATATATTAGATAACGGATAAGGCGAAATACTAAAATGCTAAGTATATGCATGGCTAGCACCTAGTAGAAGTTTAAGAATAAGGGGACTTAATACTTTAACTAGGAAGATTCCTTACGGAAGAATACCTAGATAGACGACAGTAGTGGGAATATCTAAAGAACACCTATCTATGGCATATTAAGGATAAAAAGCAAACTAAGTATTAGCCTAAGTTAGACCAAGTACAAATAGGATCTAGTAGCCAACAGTTAGGAAAAGTAGAGGCCTATAAAATTAGAGGGAACCAGTAGTAAAGCCTTAAACCCTTAAAGGAATTTAAGGAAAACATCTAAATTTATAAGTTAAATAGTAAGATTAATAGTTTAAAGCACTAATAGATAGTGGAGTAATAAGGAACTATATTTTACTAGCAGCAGTTAAAAGAATAGGACTACTACACAGGAGAAAGGAGCACCTATATTTATTAGTAATAATTTTAGGAGATCCGATAGCCTACGGAGATGGTATTATTAATCTTAAAACAGGACCTATTTAGTTAACTATTGAAAGAAGATAAATTCGGATGTCTTTTAATATCCTACCATTAGGGAAGGACGAGGTAATACTAGGGATGTCTTGGTTATAGGAGTACAATCCAAAGATCGATTGGGTTATAGGTTAGGTCGATATTAGAGATACTCGACGCCATAAAACGTAACAATAAGCTAAGTTGGTATAGTACTAAGTAGGAGCGACCTATAAGGAAACGGAAAAAGGACTAAGCTATATACTAAAGAAATACCATAAGTATGGCAAGAAACTATAGTCACTAGAAAGTGAAAAGCTATTAAAGCATACAGCATGGGACTATAAGATAGAATTGGAACTAGGAATAAGTTTAAGGTTCTTTCCAATCTATAAGCTTACCGAAGAAAAAGGTAGAGTATTAAAAGAGTTTATTTAGGAGAACTTACGAAAGGAATATATTAGACCATCGCAATTATTAGCGGGTTATCTAGTATTGTTTGTCCTAAAGAAGAATAGCAAGCTAAGGCTGTGTATCGACTATAAATAGTTAAACAGCATTACTAGGAAGGATAGGTATCCTTTACCCTTAATTAGCGAAATCTAAGATAGGATAGGTAACGCGCAAATCTTTATAAAGATAGATCTAAGATAGGCGTACTATTAGATTAGAATTAAGGAAGGCGACAAATAGAAGGCAGCCTTTAGGTTAAAGGAAGGACTATATAAACCATTAGTTATACAATTCGGGCTTATAAACGCACTAGTAACGTTCCAGAAGCGAATTAACAATGTATTAGGGGAATACTTAAATGAATTTGTTATAGTATACCTTGATAATATTATTATCTACTTAATAAGTAAGGAAGAACACGGGGAACACGTTAAATGGGTCTTAAAGAGACTACAAGAAGAATAAATACTAGTAGTAATCGAGAAATATAAGTTCTTTACTAGGAAGACAGATTTCGTTGGATTTATTATTAAACTAGGCCAACTTAGTATAGATCCGAAGAAGATTGAGGCTATAGTAAATTAACAAAAACCAGAGAACGTCATGTAGTTAAGATTGTTCCTAGGGTTTTGCAATTACTACAGAAGGTTTATAGCGTAATAGTTAAAGGACATTAAGCCATTTACGCAGTTAATAAAGAAAGAAGAACTATAGGTATAGGGGAAAGAATAATAAGAACTATTTAAGGAAGTCAAAAGGTTATTTACCTAGGAGCCAGTTCTTAAGATCTATTAACTAGGACTAAAGACGGTTATTAAGACAGATATATTAGACTTTACACTAGGGGTATACTTTATATAAAAGCATCTAGATGGATGGCACCTAGTGGCATATTACAGTCGGAAGATAATACTACTAGAACTAAACTATAACATCTATAACAAGGAGTTATTAGGTATAGTTACAGCACTAAAAAAATAGAGAGCATTCTTATAAGGTACAGAGAAACTATTTATAGTTAAGATGGATTATAAGAACCTAACAGGATTCTTAATAACAAAGGAACTTAACTAAAAATAGGTTAGATAGGCAGAGATGCTTACAGAATACTATTTTAAGATTTAGTATACTAAGGGTATAGACAATATATAAGCAGATGCTCTAAGTTAAAAGGCTAAACTATAAAATAATAAAAAGCTATTAGGGGCTTTACTGCGAAAAGATACCAATAAATTAATTAGGTATAATTATCCTAAAATTACAGCAACTTAGGAAGGACTAGATAGAGTCTACGAAATACTAGAAAGCTTTTAGGTATAAAGAATTCTAGAAGCATAGCTAAAAGATCTACAGACGGATATATACGAAAACTAAGAAGTAAAGTACATCCTAAGAAGCATAGTAGAGCAATTTATAGAAGATTTTTATAAAGGACTAACTTAAGGACACAACGGAGCTATAGGCTTAGTGTTAAGACTTTAGGAGGAGTATATTATTGACAGAATTTAAAGGATAGCCAGGAAGGTTATTAAGAAGTATTTAAATTGCTAAAGAAATAAATTAATAAGGTATAAGCCATATGGAGGGCTATAACCTATTAAAATACTAAAGAGACTATAGGAGGTCATATTATAGGACTTTATTATAAAGTTACTAAAGTTAAGAGATCCTATTACCGGATAAGATTATAATGCGATCTTAGTAATAGTAGATAAGCTTATAAAGTGGGGATACTTTATAGTATATACAGAAGAGATATTAGCAGAAAATATTGCTAGAATCTATGTTAAAGAAGTGTTTATAAGGTATAGGGCATTAAGTAAAATTATATTAGATAGAGATCTAAGATTTATAATAGCATTCTAGGAGGTATTCTTAGTGGAATAAGAAGTTTAAGCAGCAACTTCTACCGCATATTATCCGCAGACAGACGGCTAAACGGAAAAATTAAACTAGACACTAAAGTAGTATCTAAGGTATTATATTAATTACGCGTAGAATAATTAGGTATTACTATTACTAGTTATATAGTTTATATATAATGCAACACTATAAAAAGGAATAGGTACGTTACTATTTAAGGCGAATTATGGATATAAGCTAAGAACATCGCTATCGCTACGTTAAGTAAAGAAGATAAGTAGTATAGCTAAGTAAAGAATAAAGATATTAATAAATCTTTATAAGAACCTTACGGAAATAGCTAAGGTAGTATAGTAAAGAATAAAGAAATACTACGATACTAAGAGATCTAAGGGACTAGATCTTAAGGAGGGAGATAAAGTGTGGCTATTATATAAAAATTTTAAGAGTTAATAACTAAGCAAGAAGTTAAACCACGTTAAACTAGGACCTTTTAAAATTAGTTAGAGGATTTCACCGGTTACGTTTAAGTTAAACCTACTAGCTAAGATAAAGATCTACCCTATATAGTATATTATAATACTAGAGCTAATATACGGAAAAGCTAAGCTATTAGTCTACGAAGCAGATACGTATAGAGGATAAAAAGAGGACAAATAGTAAGTTTTAAAGATCGTTAGTTACGAGGACGTTAACGATAAAATATAATATAAAGTTAAGTGGATAGGCTATAATGAGACTACCTGGGAACTACTAAAAAATTTAAAGAACGCTATAGGAAAGGTATAGGAGTATCGGAAGAAAATAGGTTAGGTAATATTAAAAAAGAATTACTAAAGAATAAGTTACTTAAGGGGGACCTAGGAAGAGCAATTGCCGAATTACTTAGAGTTGTTTCCTTCGCTATTAGAAGAGAATCCGTTCTTTTATTATTAAGTTCCTGTAGACCTTATTTTATAAGTTTCCACTCCTTAAAATAAACCTTCTTACGAACCTTCTTAAGATAAAGAAGATGGGCAGAAGCAGAGAGACAAGCTTTAAGGGTACGCTATTAAGCAGCCGCAGCCTCTTGCTTTACTTTTTATAAACGACGCAGTTTATCTAGAGTACTTAAGAGCTCACTATTAAGCTTTGCAGCGGCAGATTGAATATAAAACCCTATAACAAATTACTTAGGGAACTTAATGACTATTAAGAGTTATAGGACGTGTATACTTAGCATTAGATATAGAGCGAACGTTGCAAAATAAATAAATATTTGCTTTAGTGCACTCTAAGTAAAAAGAGGGTTGCTAAGATAAAGGACTTACCAACGTAATATAGACTAACCCCTCTTTTACACAACGAGAATACGGAGATAGCATTATTTTACCTAGCGATAGTATTAAAGTAATAGTATGAGTACAACGCTATACCTGTAAAGAAGAAGGAGGCTTAGAAACCTTTAAAGGCATTATAAGTAACGATATTAACTAAATTGATTAAACGGACATTACACCTTTAGTGAACAACTTAAAGATATTAGGAATCTTTAAGGACGAAGATAGAGAGGAGGGAGATGGTATTACGGACGCTTTAAGTATAATGTTACGACTACTTGGAGAGGAGTTAGAAGAAGCTAGTTAGTTAATATAGGTACGGTTTAGGATGGAGCCGGTAAAACTATATGACGAGGAATGGTAATTAAGGTTATATAATATAATACGTGGGATACGCAAAGTACGAAGGGAACGTTACGTATATTATGTATATTACGTATATTACGTATAAGAAGGATTTTATAGGAGTACGGTTGTGTATTTAAGGACCCTTAGTCCCTACCTAAATAGTTCCTTCCTTGTAGTGATTCTTAGAATATAATTAGAGTTAATCTATTGGGCAACTACTCCACTAGTTGTTATTACGTTATTGACTTTACGCATTACCTACACACCTAGCCTAATAACAGGACCCACTGTAGTACTTGCTATAAGGTTCCGTTATAGGCGGGGCTTATAAATATAGCACTTGCTATACTTAATTATAGTAGGATCTGCTATATTTATAGTGGTATAGAGGTATTAGCAAAAAGGAAGGTATAATACTAAAGATATTTTAACGTTTATAATATTTTAATATTTGTTATATAGATTCTACTATAATCTACCGCCTATAAGTTTTTTTCTAACCAATTAGAAGTAGGCTTGGCGAAGGTTTAAAATCTAAAACCTAAAAGTAATAGACTACTCGTAAACTCGGGTTAATAAGGGATATTATTGCAGTTACCTTAGGTTGCCCTTAGGACAGCCCCTAGACGCCCCTTAGATGGCCACTAGTTATATACTAAAGGCATATACCCGTAGTATATAGTCTCTATAATCCTAGAGGCCTTACCTCCTTAAGGATTTATCTCCCTATAATCTATCCTATTCTATAATTGTGCCTTATAGCCCCCTATCTATAAAGTTCCCTTATACTTTTCTACTTATTCTACCTCTTTATAGTAAACCTTAGCTAGCTTCCCTATACTAGTAACCCTTTTTTAAGCTACCTTTTTAGTCTCAACTTACTCCTTAATAAGCTTTACTACTATTTAAGAATCCTTTTTAAGATATTTCCTAGTAAGCTAAGCTTACTCTTTAGCCTTTTAAGTAGCCTCTTTAGTAGCGGCGAGCTTCTTTATTACTTCTAAAGTAAGAACTAATTTAGTAATAAATACGTTCTATTTACACTTCTTTTTAGCCTTTCTCTCCTTAATATATTACTAAGGTTATTATTTTTAACTTATATAATAATAAATTCAATTTACCGCCCGTCCTAGTCCCCCTAATGGGTCTACGCAGGCTAATACCTTCTATAGGAAAAACTCTAACTTAGAGAAAACCCCACCTTGGGCCGCGCTAGAGAGATGGCAGTGTTCCGACATTGGAGCGCCGGCGGCTCGCCTTCTACCTGCCTTTAAGTCTATATATTAAGCCAACTAGCCGCGCTTTGCGGATAATCTTACTCTACCCCCTTCTTTCCTTATTTTTTACCCTTATTCTTTTACTAGTCCTCTAGGCTTTAGAAGGGCTGGTATCTACTTATATTCTTTATATCTATTACCTTTACTACCTAAAACTAGGGTAAAATACCTAACTGTACTAGCCATTTTGCTGCCACTTAGGTGCTTTTTTTATTATTTAAAACATCCTAAAGGTGTTTAGAGGCGCATTTTGCTATAAAGTCCGCCCTTTGGTAGTTTGGACACTAGAACAGCATATAGTGGACTGTCTGTCTTATCTAGCCGCATTCGCACTATGGGAGAACCGCCGGTATACCAACGGATGCAAGCTATATATTAAGCCCTATTACCTCTATACGAAGAAGAAATAGTGCTATAGCTTCTGCTTTTATTAGGCCTTTATATAATAGGATTATAGATTTCCCCTATAGGGTTTTCCACATAGTTTCTATGCGGTTTTTAGCCTTTACCTGCCACCGTCGTCGCTATTCTAAATCTGCCTATTTCGCGATAAAGGTGGTTGCCCGCCTTTGGTGCTGGTAACCTTCTATATAGTGGTGGCGCTTTACCTATACTTTACCGGCGTTCCGCTGGCTATGCTTATAGGGGTTTATTATAGCTTCCTACTCTATATAGTCCTTCTAGTGCGCGAGGAAGCCTTATATCTTATTTTCGCGGTCCTTTATGCGTTCCCTAAGCGCTTCTAATAGTACTAGTAGCCGTTTTATTTTTGCTGGCGCTTTACTAATATGTTCTAGATATTATTAAGTGCCTCTACTAATTCCTTTTCTACCCTATTAAAGGCCGTCTTAGCAGCTCTTTAAAGGGCTGTTGTTTTAATATAGAGTTAGATTAGGGGAGTAGCCGCTTCCTTCTCTATTATAGCTATTAGTGTTTGCCGGTATGCCCCTATAACCCTACAGAGACACTAGTTCTGGACTTTCTATAGTAGTTTAAGCAAGCTTTTTGCTGGCGTTCCGCCGTTATTCTATACTCCCCACACTTAGGCGCTATATAGTATTGCTAGTTAGACGGTGGCTGTATATAGGAGGCGTAAGCGGCGTATTAATGGGCCCTATATAGACGCGGTAATCCTTAATATTGCTTTAAAGGCTACTAAGCCCTTACTTGCGGCCTTTTTGACCTACTCTTTCTATTGGAGCTTAGGGTCTACCTAGATCCCTAGGACTCGCATACTGGTTTTCTAAGGGGCTGTCTCGTAGCTGGTAATACGCACGGTGGACGCAAGGTCTGCGGTAGCGTAGCGCTGTCGCCTTATAAAGTGTATAAGCTAGTACTTCTTAGGGGCAAACGCCGCCCCGTGTTAATTTGCCTATACGGTGTAGTAGTTATAGGCAGCCTCTAATTATTAACAGTTCTCTGCTGTAGAGTCCCCCTAGGTAATAAGGTTTATGTTATCTATAAAGCTAAACCCTAGTATGCCGCTGTTGGGGCGCTGGAATTCCTCTAATAGCTTTAATATAAAAAAGAGGAATAAGATTAGTAATAAGGGTGACCCCTAAGAGATGCCTATCTATATCTAAATCTAGTTACTCTTATATCCTGTGAACTTAATACGGGTTTTATATGCTATTAGGAAGCTTTATACGAAGTCTATAAGCTACTTTAAAAAGCCTTTTTTTTTAGAATATAGAGGAGCCTTTTATAGGAGACGTTGTTAAATGCCTCTGCTAAGTCTAGGCTTAGCATTAATACTATATACCCGCGGCGCGTTCGCTACGCCGTTTATATATAGGAGCTAAGCAGTCCTACCGCTAATAGTATAAATTGTTTGCGCCTTACTCCCATCTGGTTCTAAGGAAGTAGCCCCTACTCCTCCGCAGCCTTAGATATAATATTAGCTACGTACTTTTTTAGGACTTTTACTAGCGTATTTTTAAGGGCAATTGGTCTATAGCTGCCTAGGAAAGAGTAGTCTTTCTTTTCTTCTTTATGTAACACTATAGTTATAGATTCTTTAAGGCTTTCTGGTATTATTCCGCTGGTAAAGCAATAACTAGCTACTTCTGCTAAATCTTTTATAATAACTAGGGTAACCACTTTAAGAACTTTGTTTGGTACACTATCTAGCCCTAGGGCTTTTCTATTTAGAAGACTTATAATAAGCTTACTAATTTCTTCTATTAAGATAGTGGGGCTAATATTAAGCATATTTTGTTCCCTTATTGTCTCTATATTACTAAGGTCTGCTATTCTAGTTTTAAGAAAGAACTTGGCTGCAAGGATATTAGCCTTTATAATATTATTGTCTATTAAGGGATCCTTAGTAGACCTCCTAAGGTCTAGTAGATAGGGGTCCGCCTTTGCTATACTTACTTTTCTACTCTATTTTAATAGAGTTTAGAGTCCTTTGTTATATAGTTTTAACTAATCTTTAGTAATTTTATAAACAAAGTGTCTCTAGTTTTTACGACTAACTCTTTTAGTCTCTTTTTGTAGTTAATTATTTAATGCTAAATATCTTTAGTGGTCCTTAGGGTTATTATAAGCTTAGAGCTATTGTCGCGCCTATTGGGTGCCAACGTGGAGCTATATAGCCTATAGCGACTATTCTTAACGGGCCTACTAGCTAGGCTATGCTTGTAGGTAGTATTCTTTAAGTGCTTACTTAATCCCTTCCTAAAGGGCTTAAAAAGGGTCTTTAGATATAGCCCAGTTAAGCTCCTAAATGCTTTAGAGAAAGCCCTATAAGTTTAGCTTCTTAAGGGTGAGGCGCTAGTGTTCCGCTAGCGGATAGCTGGCGTTATTAATTTGGATGCGGATCGGTATATAGTCTCTTATAAGGGCCTATTCCTTAACTATACTATAGAAGTTAACTTTTCTGTATAGATCTAGTAATATAAACGTGAGGTCTATTATACTCTCCTATTGCCCTCTTTTCCATATAGGCTCTCCTTTTAGTGTAGTAAGTACCAGGCCTTTAGCATCAGTTTTGGCCAGAAGGCGTTCCGCCTACTCTTCGCTAGCTATATACTTTCCGCCCTATATTAGGTGGTAGGCGTTAAAGTCACCTAAGAGTATAATTTCTCCCTTAGCTTCCTTAATAGCCATTTTAACCTTAGGCTATGCCCTAATTTAAGGGCTATCTTCGCGCGGGTTATAGATATTGATAATTGTAGCCTCTAGCCCCTTTAGGCGTACCTAGAGGGCTACGGTAAAGGGGCCGTACTGTCTACGCTTCTAATACGCGGTATTAATATTCTGGCTAATTATAAAGCAGACCTTTGTGTTACGGACGCTTTAAGTATAATGCTATAACTACTTGGAGAGGAGTTAGAAGAAGCTAGTTGGTTAATATAGGCACGGTTTAGGATGGAGCCGGTAGAACCATATAACGAGGAATGGTAAGCAAGTCATATAATGTTGTACGCAGTGTACGCAATGTATGAAGGGAACGTACGTATAATACGTATAACACGTATATTATGTATAAGAAGGATTTTATAGGAGTATAGTTGTGTATTTAAGGACCCTTAGTCCCTACCTAGATAGTAATTCTTAAAATATAATTAGAGTTAATCTGTTGGGCAACTACTTTACTAGTTATTATTACGTTGTTAACTCTTATACTTGCATTTCCTATACACCTAGCCTAATAACGAGCCCATCGTAGTTCTTGCTACAAGGTTCCGTTATATAATCACTACCTAGTTATAGTATTAATATAAGAAAGTCGAATAATATGCCACCAAAAGCAGCCACTACAACGCTATTGACGGCGGCAACTACTTCAAGGTTAGGAGGTGATACTAGTATAGTAGATACTAACTTATAGCAACCTATAACGGTCGGACAGTTATAAGAGATAGTTAACTAGTTAATAAAGAACAATGCAATACTTAAATAAAGGATTAACGGGATAGGAGGAGTAAAGGTTAAGTTACTATCGATTAAAAGATTTTTAGGAGAAAGATTAAAGCTTAAAGGATTTCTTACGCAAATATACTTTAAGGTAGCGCAGGAAGGAGTAAAGCTGGCAATACCTATAGATCGGATAGCTTATGCGGGATTATTCTTATTAGGAAGAGCACTTAAATGGTTTAAGCCTTACCTTATAGAGATATAAGTAAACGGAATAACGACAATAAACTAAGACGTATGGTTTATATTCTTAAGTTAGGAAGAATTTATAGAGCGACTTATACAGATATTTAGAGATCTAGAGTTAGCAACTATAGCGAAAAGAAAACTCTAAAACATTACGCAACGAACCTTAGCAATTAAGTACACAACGTAGTTCTAAACGCTAGTAATATAAGTTAAGTGGAATAATAGGGCGCTTATGGCACAGTATAAATAAGGACTTAAGACTAAAGTCTAGGACGTAATTATTTTAATAAAAGATGCGGATACCCTAAGGGAATTAATAGATTAAGTAATTAAGATTAATAATAGGATCTACCAAAGGGAATAGACTAAGAGAGGTTAGGATAGAGTTCTATAGTTATATAAGACGTAGAGTACGTAATAACTAAAGCTAAGTTAAAAACTATAGTATAGCGCAGAGCTAATAGACCTAAGTAGTACTAAAGAAGCCTATAAGAGATGGAGTAAGAAACTATAGAAACCTAGAGGTTAAGAATCTAGTAATTATAGGACTAAGGAGCATAGGCTAAACTAGGGATCTTAGCAGCAGAAGACGTTTAGGCGGACTCTATAGTAAAGTTAATAGTTTAGAGATAGAGCTTGCATAAATTACAGGAAATAAGATTATTTCGTAAGGGATTGTAAAGATGGTTAGAATTACTATGCAATAAAGGGAACTAGACTAATAGCAGAAGATATATACGTATAGAGGGATAATAGTATACTACAAGGAATAAAGGAATGTTTAATTAGAAGTTTCGCGTTTTATTATAATAACGCATACCGAATTTATAAAGACGCTAAGTATGGCGCAAGCTATTAGCTATAAGAGCTAAAATCTATAAAATATAGAGGAACTAACAAACCATCGCGTAGATTAGATATTAAAGATAATAAGTTTAATATAGGCGAAATATTTATAAATAATAAGAAAATAAAGGTAGTTTATTAGGAACGTATAAACCTCGGAGAAGTTATAATAGAAGTAGAGACTAAGACCGCTATAGAGCAAGGTTTAGTAACGGGTATTATAACACCGTTAGATACGGCATCCATCGCTTTATAAGATGGAAGGAGTAATATCTAAAGAAGATTAAGTAAGCAGACGACTGCTAGTGCTAGCTTACCACTTAATAAAGGTAAAAGGCTAAAGGCTTAAGATTCTTAAAATAAGATAAGAGAGATTTAAGATTCTAAAGACAAAATAAGGATAGCTTAAGGACCTATAATGGACGAAAACCGATAAAGCAGAGTAGCAGCTTAGTTTAAAAATATATAAATAAGCTCGGGACAAGAGTTCCCAATAGCATTAGATTCTTAAGACGAGATAGATAAGATTTAAGACTCTTAAGATAAGATAAGAATACTATAGATGCCTAGTTAGACTAAGGCGGGAGCTAAGCTTAAGTTAGAAGCAAGCTTAGGATTAAAGAATCTAAGGGACTAAGAATTCGGAGTATAAATAAGGACACCTATAGGTAAGAAGTAAGGAGCTTCTTTATAGATTAGAGAATCTGTAATATAAACAGTAGTTAGATTAGGAGACAGATATATAGACCTAGAGGATTTACTAGGGGAATACAGTATTCAGCCTAAAGATTGAAAAGTTAATACTAAGATTAAGAAGTATAACAACTTTAAGAATCTACTTGTAAGACGCGAAAGAAAAGAAACCATAGAGAAATTTAGAGCGAGAATTACCTTATAGCAAGAACAGAAACTAGATAAAAAATCTAGTATATTAGGATATATAAAAGATAGAGCACCTATATAAAAGGTTACTAATAGGCCTAGAGTAGGTATACTAAGAGCTAAGTGGCTTACTAAACTAAAATAAGAAGAGGATCTAGGGATTTTAACTAGGTTTAAAGAACGATATATAAAGGGTTATTATAACGCAGTAATAAGAAGATACTTCCTTACGGACGAGCCGTATATACTTAAAGGGTTATACTAAAAGTAGTATAGACAGCGACACAATAATAAGTAAGAAGATTTCTATATATAGTTAGACAAAAAATTTATTTAAGACCACCCGATTATAAAGAAGGCTATAACTTATATTAAAGGAGCCTTAATTATAACGTTAAAAGATCTAGAGGAGTAATTAGAGGACTAGAGAAGTGAAAGGCGAATTTTAGTACCTATAAACAAAGTCGCAACGCTTAAATTAATAAGAGAGAGGTTTAAACTTAAGGACGGAGACGAGCTAAGAGTTAACCTAAGACACTAAGTATATTATACACTATTGTAAATAGTATACGTGGATAATATATATAATATATATAGAGCACCTAAGGATAAAAACCAGAAGTATCTAATAAGAATATATTGGATGACGGATAAGGCGAAATATTAAAACGCTAAGTATATATATAGTTGGCACCCTATAGGAGTTTAAGAATAAAGGGACTTAATACTTTAACTAGGAAGATTCCTTACGGAAGAATGCCTAGATGGATAATAATAGTAGGAATGTCTAGAGAATACCTATCTATAGCATATTAAGGATAAAAAGTAAACTAAGTATTAGCCTAAGTTGGACTAAGTATAAATAGGATTAAGTAGCTAATAGTTAGGAAAAGTAGAGGCCTATAGAACCAGAGGGAACCAGTAAAAAAGCCTTAGACCCTTAAAGGAATTTAAGGATAACACCTAAATTTATAAATTAAGTAGCAAGATTAACAGTTTAAGGTATTAATAGATAGTAGAGCAATAAGGAACTATATCTTGCTAATAGCAGTTAAAAGAATAGGGTTACCACATAGATAGAAGGAATGTTCTTACCTATTAGTAACAATTTTAGGAGATCCGATAGCCTACAGAGGAGGTATTATTAATCTTAAAATAGGACCTATTTAGTTAACCATTAAAGGAAAACTAGTTGAGATATCTTTTAATATATTACTATTAAGGAATAATAAGGCAGTATTAGGAATGCCTTAGTTATAGAAATACAATCTAAAGATTGATTGGATTATAGGTTAGGTTAATATTAGAGATACTTAATACCGCAAAATGCGATAATAGGCTAAGTTAGTATAGTACTAAGTAGGAGCAACCTATAAGGAAACTAAAAAAGGGCTAAGCTATGTACTAAAGAGATACTATAAGTACGGCAAAATATTATAGTCACTAAAAAGTAAAAAGCTGTTAGAGTATATAGTATAGGACTATAAGATAGAATTAGAACTAGGAATAAGTCTAAGGTTCTTTCTAATTTATAAGCTTACTAAAGAAGAAGGTAGAGTACTAAAAGAGTTTATCTAAGAAAACTTATAAAAGGGATATATTAGACCATTATAATTATTAGCGGGTTATCTAGTACTGTTCGTACTAAAGAAGAATAGCAAACTAAGGCTGTGTATTAACTATAGACAGTTAAACAGCATTACTAAAAAGGATAGGTATCCTTTACCCTTAATTAGCAAAATCTAAGATAGGATAGGCAATGCGCAAATCATTATAAAGATAGATCTAAGATAGGCGTACCATTAGATCAGAATTAAGGAAGGCAATAAATAGAAGGCAGCCTTTAGGTTAAAGGAAGGACTATATAAACTATTAGTTATACAATTTAGGCTTATAAACGCACTAGTAACGTTTTAGAAGTAAATTAACAATATATTAGGATAATACTTAGATAAATTTGTTATAGTATACCTTAACAATATTATTATCTACTTAATAAATAAGGAAGAATATAGAGAATACGTTAAATAGGTTTTAAAGAGACTATAAGAAGAATAAATGCTAATAGTAATTAAGAAATGCGAGTTCTTTACTAGGAAGACCAATTTTGTTAGATTTATTATTAAACTAGGCCAACTTAGCATAGATCTAAAGAAGATTAAGGCTATAGTGAATTAGTAGGAACTAGAGAATGTTATGTAGTTAAGATTGTTTCTAGGGTTTTGCAACTACTGCAGAAGGTTTATAGCGCAATAGTTAAAGGATATTAAGCTATTTACGCGGTTAATAAAGAAAGAAGAACTATAGTTATAGGGAAAGGAGTAATAAGAACTATTTAAGGAAGTTAAGAGGTTATTTACCTAGGAGCCAGTTTTTAAAATCTATTAACTAGGTCTAGAGACGGTTATAAAAATAGATATATTAGACTTTATACTAGGAGTATATTTTATATAGAAATATCCAAATAGATAGTATCTAGTGGTATACTACAGTTAAAAGATAACACTACTAGAGTTAAACTATAACATCTATAACAAGGAGTTATTAGGTATAGTTGCAGTATTAAAGAAATAGAGAGCGTTCTTATAAGGCATAAAGAAACTATTTATAGTTAAGACGGATTATAAGAACCTAATAGGATTCCTAATAATAAAGGAACTTAATTAAAGACAGGTTAGATGGGTAGAGATACTTATAGAATACCATTTCGAGATTTAGTATATTAAGGGTACAGATAATATAAGAGCAGATGCTCTAAGTTAAAAGGCTAAACTATAAAATAATAAGAAGCTATTAGGGGCTTTATTATAAAAAGATATAGATGGACTAATTAGGTACAATTATCCAAAAATCGTAGTAACTTAAGAAAATGAGTTAGAAAAGATTTATAAGTTACTAAAAAGCTTTTAGGCATAGAGAATTCTAAAAGTATAGCTAGAAGATCTATAGTCGGATATATACGAAAATTAAGAAGTAAAGTATATCCTAAAAAGCATAGTAGAGTAATTTATGGAAGATTTTTATAAAGGACTAACTTAAGGACACAATAAAGCTATAGGCTTAGTGTTAAGACTCTAGGAGGAGTATATTATTAATAAAATCTAAAACCTAATATAAAAGGTTATAAAAGAATATCTAGATTGCTAGAGGAATAAACTAATAAGGTATAAGCTATATGGAGGGCTACAATCTGTTAAAATACTAGAGAGACTATAGGAGGTCATATTATAGGACTTTATTATTAAGTTGCCAAAATTAAGAGACCCTATTACTAGACAAGATTATAACGTGATTTTAGTAATAGTAGACAAGCTTATAAAGTGGGGATACTTTATAGCGTGTATAGAAGAGATATTAGTAGAAGATATTGCTAGAATCTATATTAAGGAAGTGTTTATAAAATATAGAGCACTAAGTAAGATTATATCGGATAGAGATTTAAGATTCGTAGTAGTATTTTAGGAGGTATTCTTAGTGGAGTAAGAAGTTTAAGTAGCAACTTCTACCGTATATTATCCGCAGACAGACGGTTAAATGGAAAGATTAAATTAGATACTAGAGCAGTATCTAAGGTACTATATTAATTACGCATAGAATAATTGGGTATTACTATTACTAGTTATATAGTTTGCATATAATGCAACACTATAAGAAGGAATAGGCACGTTACTATTTAAGGCGAATTATGGATATAAGCTAAGAACATTATTATCGCTACGTTAAGTAAAGAAGATAAGTAGCACAGCTAAGTAAAGAATGGAGACTTTAATAAATCTTTATAAGAATCTTATAGAAATAGCTAAGGTAGTATAGCAGAGAATAAAGAAATACTATAACGCTAGGAGATCTAAGGGACCAGATCTTAAGGAGGGAGATAAAGTATAGCTACTATACAAAAATTTTAAGAGTTAACGATTAAGTAAGAAGTTAGACTACGTTAGACTAGGACCTTTTAAAATTATATAGAGAATTTCATTGGTTATATTTAAGTTGAATTTACTAACTAAAATAAAGATCTACCCTGTATAATATATCGCAATACTAGAGCTAGTATATGGGAATGTTAAGCCACTAATCTATAAGGCAGACACGTATAGAGGGCAAGAAGAAGATAAATAGTAAGTTTTAAAGATCATTAGTTATAAGGACGTTAATAATAAAATATAGTATAAAGTAAAGTGGATAGGCTATAATAAGACTACCTAAGAGCCACTAGAGAACCTAAAGAACGCTATAGGAAAGGTATAGGAGTATTAGAAGAAAATAGGTTAGGTAATATTAATAAGGAAGGATTGCTAAAGAATAAGTTACCTAAGGGGGACCTAGGAAGAGTGACTGCTAAACTACTTAGAGTTGTTTCCTTTAGAGGAGGAGAACCAGTTTTCTTATTACCAAGTTCCTACAGACCTTATTCTATAAGTTTCCACTCCTTAAAATAAACCTTCTTACGCACTTTCTTAAGATAAAGAAGATAAGTAGACGCTATAATGCGAGTATCTAGGGCCTTCTATTCCGCATTATAGGAACGTTTAAGCTTAATAAGAGCCTATAACAGTTTACTATTAAGTTTTATAGTAGTAGTCTAAATATAAGACCCTATAATAAATTACCTAGGGAACTTAAAGACTATTAAGGAAAATAGGACGCGTATATTTAGTGTTAGAGATAGAGTAAACGTTATAGGACGAATAAATATTCGCTTTAGTGTATTCTAAATAAGAAGAGGGTTGCTAAAAGAAAGGACTTGCTAATATAATATAAACTAACCCTTTTTTCGCATAATAAGAATATAGAGATAGTATAATCTCACTAAGTAATAGTATGCTAGTAACAGTACGAGCATAACGCTGCGCTTATAAAGAAGAAGGAGGTTTAGAAACCTTAGGAGATATAATAAGTAACAATATTAACCAAATTAATTAGACGGATATTATACCTCTAGTGAACGACTTAGAGATATTTGGAATCTTTAAGGACGAAGATAAAGAGGAGGGAGATAGTATTACGGACGCTTTAAGTATAATACTATAACTACTTAGAGAGGAGTTAGAAGAAGCTAGTTAGTTAATATAGGTATAGTTTAGGATAGAGCCGGTAAAACTATATAATAAGGAATAGTAAGTATATTATATAATGTTATACGCAGTGTACGCAATGTATAAAGGGAACGTATGTATAATATATATATTACGTATATTACGTATAAGAAGGATTTTATAGGAGTACGGTTGTGTATTTAAGGACCTTTAGTCCCTACCTAGATAGTTCCTTCCTTATAGTAATTCTTAGAATACAATTAGAGTTAATCTATTAGGCAACCACTCCACCAGTTATCATTACGTTGTTAACTCTTATACTTGCATTTCCTACACACCTAGCCTAATAACGAGCCTATCGTAGTTCTTGCTATAAGGTTCCGTTATACTTTATTATAGGGAGAGCGTTATATATAAGTGTAAATCCCCTAAGGCAGTATATTAATTTAGTATATTTATTATATACCGGCTCCTAAATTACAAGGACCTAATAGTCTGCCGACGTAATACTGTTAAAGAAGGGGTAATACGCCCCTTAGTTTGCATTTCCGTAGTTATACTAGATAATTATATACTAGCGTCTATATGTTGCTTGGCAGTGTCTACCTCAGCAACGCACAATACTAAGACCTCCTGCAATATTCGCGAATATCGAACGTAGTTACTACGTGGCTATTTCACTTTTCAATATCATTAAAACTTATTAATATTTATTATTTATTCGTTTAAGAATTATTTTATAACGCTATTACCGCTTATAACTAACTGGGATATCCGTACGCGTATATAATCCTAATAAATAAACCTATCCGGACAACCTACCTTAACTACACCATCGTCTATAACCGTTACACCCTCCTCTATTAGTCCTATAATGCCGTCTAAAGCTAATATATACGCCGCTGCTGTAGAAGAGCGTAAAATTGCTAAAGAGTAAAGGGAACAAGCTTAAGACGAAAAAGAGATTTAGAAGTATAAGGAAGAGCGCAAAGCCTACCTAATAGAGGAGGCTCGCTAATACGAATACCACTAGGCTTAAATGGCTTAATTACAGTTAGGCTTGCCCCCTTCAGCCTTATAAGCTACCGCAACAGCTGCTATAGCTAATAACCTTAGTAAGCCTCTCCCTTCTGGCGTAAAGTCGCTTAAACTCCGCCTTCCTAGCATTATAAAAAGGGATTACCTAGATATTTTTAAGGGCACCTTTAATCCAGTAAACCTCGCCTGCCTTTAAGTTTATACCGCTTAGACCGAGATTGCTAATAAGATATAGATTAAGAATGGTACTCTAGTTATAAGGAAGGCAAAGGTAGATAGGAAGCTATTTATAGATAAAGGCGTCTGGTTTAAAGGCTTTACTAACTATATAGTTATTACTAGCACCCTCTATATATGCCTGCCGGACCTCATTGCTAGTATACTCCTTTAAATAAACATAATTTGCACCTTATCAACTTAGTATATCTAGGTAGATTGCATACTTAATCTGGCACTTGACTATTATACCTTTATAATAACTAATAGCTAACTAGAGCCCGCTAACTGGCAAATACCAGCCTAGTATATAGCGCCATACCTTATAATATCCAGTACTATCGGCTTCGCCCCCTTAAAGAGACTTAGGTTGGATACCTTTTATACCTCTAATACCTACCGTAAGTTTAATAGTAGAGGCTACGATAATATAGCTTGTAAATACCCGCATAAGTGCTTAAAGTGTGGTAAAGATTATGCCGTATTATTTAAAGCTTGCGCCTAGGAATAGTAAGGCGATCCTTACGAAGTAGGGTCTAGCCTAACTATAACATTAACTTTAATTATATGCCTAGGACCTAGGCCTAATATATTACTATTATTCCCTACCTTTATAAAGGTAGAGGCTCTCTACCACTTTCTATTACCCCTAAGGATTTTAGTGTGGCACTTTCTTCTATCTAACTACCCAGGTAATCTACTAGCCATCTTAGTAGGTATCCTAACCTATAGCTATAAGATAGGGGCCGAATTAGTTCCTACCCTAAGATCTTATAGGAACTATAACTCCTCTTAGGATAACGCTAACCTTATCTCTAAGAATATAACATTAGACCTCGTAAAAGGACGTATTAGAATCGCAACAGGGCCTATTATAGTTTTACCCCTTAGCCTAGTGCTAAAATCGGATAGAGGATACCGCTAAATTTATAATCTCTTCTTCCTACTAGTATTTTTAGTTAATAACGCAATCCTAAAAGAATATGGAGCACTGGTATATACTACAGTTACCGCTATTTAAGCCTACGTTATTTCTGCAGGCCGTAGATGTCTGCTGCTTAAGAGAGATATTAAAGATGCGTTCTATATAGTCCCCCTATCCTATAGGGCAAGAACATTAATAGGCTTCTCCTGGGAAGGTGTTACCTACCAGGAATATTGCCTATCCTTTAGTCTTCAAACTGCGCCACTTATATTTAACCTCTTCGCAGAAAGCCTACACTAGATACTCTATTTATAACTACCTTACGAGGTAGAATACTACCTAGACAATTTTATCTTTATCCTTACCAACCCGAACAACTTAGCGGCTATTACCTAGACTTATATCTCTATCACTAACTCTCTAGGTATTCTTTAAAATAGCTCTAAAGATATAGTAGGAACTATTATTAAGGTCCTAAGATATACTATTAATACTATATAAATATAAACTTAATTATCACTACAGAAACAATTATGCGCTATTAAGAAGGTCACTACTATACTCTAATACGACTTATTATTATGCCTTTAAGCCTAGTAGCTTGCGGGATACCTTATATAGTACGCCTATATAATTAAACTTAGTTAATCTTACTCTAAATCCCTTTAGATTTTTATTACTGCTTAGCTGGAGACTCTAGCAAATAAGTATAAACCTAGGCGATTTAATACTAAGTTGCGAAGTAACTTATATATCTAGCTTAACCTACTTACTATAAGTAATAGGGTATTATTCTTTAACAACGTTAAGCGTGCCCGCATTTATCTCTTTACTAATACCTTTACCTAGTTTAGGTTTAGCGGCTTTTACTTCTTTAAAGAACTTAAATATAAGGATAACTGGTAGTGGTATACCGCTAACCTCCCTTAATCTTAAGCGTTTAGTATATTACCTAAGCCCAGTTAATAAGTAGACCATATTAATCCGAAGAAGATATATGTTATTGCTTACGCATTTAATATATAGTCTACTAACTAGCAGTATAACGCGCTATCTATTTACACTAATAGTATAGTAGTTTACTAGGGTATTAAGAAAACCGTTGTCTATAGTGTAGTAAATAAATCGCTCCGTAAGATTATGCTAGCTGCTATAGCTCACGATATTATAATATCCGTAAAGTAGATCCTAGGTAATTTAAATAGCTTAGCTAATACATTATCTTAATTTTAGGCCGCGACTATCTATTAGTTCTGCCCATACTAGGCCCTTAATTTACTACTACTAAAGCTAATAAGTTTTTAACTAGGTGCCGTAAACCTAACAGACTACTTATAACCACCTATAAATTTTAAGGATAATATTAACGCGCCATCTAACCTCTACGCGCTCCTTCTCTAGCACGGCCTTACGCTAGTGACCCATAGGAACTATTCCTTAGCAGTTAATAGCTGGGAGTCATACTATGTACTTAAAGGAGTCTCTCCTTACCTAGCTAAGCCGCGTAAACTAGGCGAATGGATTACCTACCGCGCGTTTAGTACCTCCTAGCTACAAATAGGTAGGCTTAAGGCCGAAACCTTACGAGCCTACGTCTCCGCAATTCGCTCGCGTTATATAGATTATAGCATCTTAATTACAGCATTTAAGGATCCTATAGTATACTAATTACTCGCCAAAGTAGCCGCTATCTCTCCCTTAGTAAAGAAGAATAAGCAGCCTATTACTAGGGACATTTTAGCCTAGGTAGTGATATACGGCCTATTGCTACTGGATATTAATACTAATACCATATTTACCCTCGCATTTGCTAAATTTCTATAGATAGGCAAGATTACGTATACTATAGCGGAGCTTAAGAACTAAACGACCTTCCTAATAAGAAAGGCTACCTAACGCGATATTACCTTTACGCCTAGTGGGATAATATTCCGCCTTAAATAGAGTAAAGCCGATAAGTAATACTAGGGCGTCGATATCGCCATCGCGGTAGTAGGCGGCCTATTATGCCCAGTTGCTGCTATAATAAAGCTGTTTAATAGGGACCCTTAACCCCTTAACTCCCCCTTATTTAGTCTAGATAGTAAACCCTTTGCCTCTCTAGGGGTTCGCAAGATCCTTTCCTCCTATTTAGTAGCCGCTGGAATTAACCTAAGTAGCTACTTAAACCACTCCTTCCGCTAGAGCGCTGCCCAGTTCGCTAAAGATTTAGGGTGTTTACATTAGCAAATTCAGTAACTCGGTTAGTGGTTATTAGAAGCCTTTCGCCTATATATTAGGACTAAGACCACTAACCTCTATCGCCTTAACTCTTACTTCTAGCGTAGTATACCGCTCTTAGCGTAAGGAACGCTAGGCAGCAGGTTAAGATATTAAGATGGTTGCTAAGGCGCTAGTGGTAAGCAAGCTAATAGCGATTTTCTATACTGGGCATGGAAAATCCTAATTAGTTAACTTATAAGTTAGGATCTGCAGAATATAGCAGAATGCGATAATGTAGCAGAATATAGCAGAATGTGGCAATGTGGCAGAATATAGTAGAATACGGTAATGTCTTTCTTCTTTTTTTTTGGCGTAAGAGCTTCGCTTAGGGATATCTGGTCGCTTTAGGGCAAATCCTTAGCAGATTTCAGTGCTAGGTACTAGCAAAACCGTTAAGAACTAGCCCTAAAGTGACCTTATAGCCCTACGCCTCCCAATTATACAGTTAAAACTAAAATATCCCCTTACGTGACTGCGATAGATAGATACTTACTTATTTAAAGTAGGTATAGGCTTATTTATATCTATATCCTATTCCTTATTATTTTCACTATTAACTATTATTACTCTATTAGCGCGAAGCCAAAGCCTTAATTATAATCTGTCTCTACTTACTATTTTAATAAAAGATAGTTTGCCTAGTCCCCGTTTAAGTGGTTATTTTTAAATCCCTAGGTAAGATATTTCCCATTCTCTTTTCTTATTAGTGCTAATTATAAGGTTTCCTAGTATTAAGGGTTGGTATATTATTTCTGCGGCTTCTTATATATAGAGTAACTGTATTAAGAGGGCTATCCTCTTTATTTAGATACCTTTAAGGTAGCTTTAAAAGGTCTTACACTCCTTTCTTTGCTATACTTTATAGGCTTTACCGCAGTTAATATAGAATACCCTTTCCTTAGGGCAATCTATGGTGTTATATGGTCCTATATATTACCTATATTTTATTTACTTTCTATATACGCTTTATATATACCCCCATTAATTATAGCGGTAGTATTACTTTATAATTACGCTATTCTTAAATAGCCTAGTCTTAAAAAGCTAGGATTTAATAACTATTCTACTTTTTATAATCTTTTACTAAATTGCTTAGGTTAGGACGCCAATTATAATTATTCCCTTAGTCTTTTTAGGTTCTCTTTAGGCGCTGCTAGAGCTTGCCTAGTATTTTACCTGCGCTTTAGGGTCGTATAGCTATTAGATTTAGCTAATAGCTATCCTAAATATAAGGCGCTTTATAGCTTTATAAATAGATTAAGTTAATTCTAAATTATTTATATCCCTTTTACTATTAATTAAAGTCTTAAGTGGGACTCCCGGTACTTCTAGGAGGTAATCTTTCCTTAGTACCCTAAGTTCTAGCGCGTTTAGCCCGTTTAGGATTTAGTTCTTTATTATTTAGAAGGGGATATAGATATCTATATCCCCGCTATTAAGGGTGCGTACGGCGTATACGCTTAGTATTATTCTCTAAATAGTCTTAAAAAGCTCCCCTAGTTTATGGCCCTAGGGCTCCTTAAGCCGGACGCGTATACTTACTCTCTATAGTGCCGCGACTATATTTACCGTGCAGGCTGCCTATATAGCAACGGCTGCTTAGGTTTGGACCTATACTAGGGAAACTCCTAGGCCTAAGGGTCCTCCTTTACGCGTTTTTTTTGGATTTTCTTAATACTAGCTTTAATTTAGTTAAGCTAGGCCTTAGTCTCTTATTCTTAGGTTATTTAGGGGACTAAATATATTAAAAGGGCTTTAATATACTATATTACCTCTTAAATAAAGGTAAGTATCTAGTATTATAGAGTTTCTTCCTCCTTCTTTATAAGATTGTCTTTAATTTATTTAAGTGTTTCCTTTAGTTTTTACTATTGCTGGCAGTTGTCCTTTTTGCGTTATTGCCCACCTGGTTTGTGGTTCGGCTCCCGCGCGTCGCAACTCTCGCGACTCCAGCAGGAAGCCTGCGCCCCTTTGTTGTCCCCTATGCTCTAGATGGGGGGCGACGTGGTTTTATGGGGTTTCTTGGTGCGGGGAATAGGATTCCGATATCGGGTTGCTTTATTAAGTGGTTTTTAAGCTGGTTTCGCTGCTGTTGCGGCTTCAGGCAGGTAGTTATATATTAGCTAGTAGTGCTAGTAATACAGTATAGTTTGACATGCCTGTTTATCCAGGCCTCTACCCTAGTTTTCCAGTGGCTTCGTCACATCTCTTGGACACCTCACATACCTTCTACGGTTGAGGCCTGGCCAAAACCTCTCCCGCCTGCGTAACTCCTGTTTGCTCCTTAAGCATATCTTACCGGCGTGCCGTTCTAGCGAAAGGTTCCGTCTGTTGATGTACCGACACGCGCATCCGTTCTCTTGAGCCACGTAGTAGTCTCTCCGGCTAGGACGTGATCCTGCCTGCTTACCAGGTGCACTAGGGGTCAGAGCCCAGTTAAGGGGTGAGGTCCCTAGAGCCAGCAGTGGCTACTACGCACTACGCCCTGCGGGAGGCTAGTAGTAATATAGGGGCGCAACACCCTATATACTGCCAGTTCCCGTTTCGCGTTGCCTATAGGAGTCTCCTTATGACAGGCCGACCGTGTCTTGCAGAACGGGCTATAGACTAGATCCCGTGCCAGGCGATCTACTCTACCCTATTCTACTAACCAAGCTTGTGTCCCCCCTTTTTATAAGCTGGCCTGTGTCTCTAACTGTCGAGTCCTCGTCCGACTGGCCTGTGTTTCCTCCAAAGCCTCCCCCATATGTATATGCATTAGGTTGCGTGCACCACGCCTATTAAGACCCTCCTGTGAGTCGCCTTTTTAACTTATATAAGCTTAATGCCTTTCTCTAGAGAATATAGGTATTATATTAACTTTAAAATAACTTAATAAATATAGGCTATTTAGAGTAGCGCGTAAGGGCTTAATTTAGGTTAAAGGGTATTACGGCACTGGCAGAAAACGGCAGAACTTGCGGTCACGTAACTAAAGGACCGTATAAAAACCCTACTTTGACTGGTACTGCTCTTCTTCTCCTTTTATTTCTCTAGCTTTAGATACTCGTTTATAGACAATCTAATTATATAGGCTTGCACGCGTCCTTCTTACTATACTTATACCTTAATTAACTAAGTCGCTAATATTATCTAAAGCTTATACTACTCTTTTTTTTTAAAAAGGAACTTAAATATATTTATAAGACTATAAATAGGACAAGGATATAGAATAGGACCCTAAGGATATTACTAGGACTATAAGGATAGGATAAAACCCTAAAAACCAGATACGTATAGACTAAAACCCCTAAAGAAATTACCCAAAATTACCTAATACCCTTACTACTATGCTAAGAAATATAGTAGCCGGTAAAGCCGCTATAGGACCCTTAAATACCTCTAATAGTGAAATAATTACTGTCTTAAATCCCTAAGCGGAGCTTATGGTAGCTAATGCTAAAATTAAACGTCTACGAAAGCTGCTTAAAGCTAGAGATTAGTATTAGACGAGGAGACAGGTAAAAGAGAAGATAGGCAGAATAGAGGAGCCTCTAGTAAGTGTTAGTTAAGCAACGTTAATAGCTATATTATAGCTGCCTAATTTCCTATACTTATAGGCCTCCTCTATACCTTCTTTTCTTTTTTTCTTCTTCCTTATAAGAGCTAGAGGTACTTTAATACTTCTCCTTAGTCTCTACTAAGGGATCTATTAGTTAACGTGGTAATATAGATAGTATCGGACAAGGAGATAGGCGAGAAAGAAGATAGAAAGGACGAAGGAACCTCTAGTAGGTATTAGTCAAGCAACATTAACAGCTAGTTTTTATTACTAAAAATTGCGTTATATAACGATATTTAGGAACGCAAATATATACCCCGTCCTATACTTATACCACTACTAAATATTTTAAATTTTGCACTCAGAGCTACTTATAATAGGCATTTCTATAAAATCTGCCAATTTAAAGCTCTATAATTAAACGTTATTAACATTTTATATAGGGGTCGTTAATTAAGCTCCCAGGACACAATTTTTAAAGTTTAATACCATACCAATATTACGACCTTCTTATGTGGCCGAGCTACCCCTAATCTCCTCCCCCTTCTCCCCTCCCTCCTATTACTCGGCGCCGAGCTATTACATCATCGCCAAGCCATCGCGTTGTTGTACGTCCAAACTGGGTGGGCAACAACATGGTTAATCAGATCCTACGCAGAGGGCTTTATATTAGAGCTCTGCAGTCCAAATATATACTAGATCCGTAACTAATATAATCTTTAAGCCTAGCTTAGGTAGGGCGCCTTAGTTACTGCAGTAAATCCTTACCTAGCGGTGACCAAGGCGCCTTAATCTTACTACTACTTCTAAATTAAGTAAAAGCTCTATATAGGGGGGTCCCAGGGGGTCTCCCCCTGGAAAACCTCATCTCTATATATATTAATTAAAGTCTATATAATAAAACTCTAAATTAAAGCTTTGGGTTAATTGATTGGCTTATTACTTATAAACTCGGGTCAAAATTTTCGTTGGGGGGTACCAACGATCCGCATGTTATTGGGGTGTAAATTGTTTTAGTAGCTTGCCGTTTAATTGGTCGGTTAATATCACCTGCGTATCGACTGCGTATTGCCTGCGTATCACTTACGTATCACGCTGTTTTAGTTACGTAGTAGTCTCCCCTTTCATCTTATTACCAACACCTTCCTCATGTATTTATATCACTTGATTTCCATAGATTTACAATCAAGTCGTTCTTGCAATTCTTCCCACACTGCAAAGCTTACAGTTAAGATCGGTAAAGGGGCACCGTATGCGAGCGTAGCTTTTCGCGCGGGCTTATAAACACCAGATTCGAAATCTGCGATAGCAACTTGTAAGTTCTGCTTATTTTGGTCCATATTGACAAACCCGTTGTAGAGAAAATAAGTTGACAAGTCCTCGACATGATGCCGATAGACTTCCAGGCTCGAAGATCCAATGAACATGGACAGCAATTAATATCTTATATCAACAACCCCTTCAGAGAAAGTGTCAAAAACACATACCATCAGCCTCGAACAAAATCCCAGATTTCCATTTCAAGATCCCACTCAACGCCAGGCCATTACACAAAACCGTACCTACCTTATTCAAAAGTCTTGTCTCATCATTCATCTAAACTCGAGCCACATTCTTCGCAGCCCTTGGCTCACCCGAGCTCGTCTCTTTAGGTATGCCAGGAGCCTGACACGTAAAAGGAACCGGTGGAAATGGTTTCGGGCTCGGAAGTCTCTCTAACACTGGCTCCTTCACCAACCTCACCGTCTCTTCACACGCCTGTATGCTCTCGCAGAATCTGCCTCCTAGCGTCTCGATTATCTGGCACCGCTCTTGCATTGTCAGAGCGCGTCCCAACATATTCTGCGCACCCTCGCCATACGCCTCCCACTCATCCCAGATGTCGAGGAACCAGACGCCGCTGCCATGCTGCGGGCTCTCGTCATCGTCGACGAAGCAAAGCTCCATCCCGACTTTGAGGATCGGCTCGGCGCAGAAATCCTTCTCAGAGCATTGGAGATTCCAATAGATAGGATGCTCGTAGAGGTCGGCACCGAGACGGCGAAGACGGGCGCAGAAAGTCGTTTCCTCTGGATCAGCCCAACTGGCGGGAGTAGAGGTAAAGCGAGAGGTGTTCAAGTACTCGATTTCGACGGGCGTAAGTGTCTTGATCCAAACGCCGTGGTCGCGAGGCCAGCAGATGACATGGTTGTGGAAGACACTGGCGCGTTGGATAGGCAGGTAGTGATCTGGGGACAGGGGGTTGGGGTGCAGGGAGCCGTCAGGGTAATGAAGCGTGGGCTTATTGACAGGGTGGGGCATAATCTAATCGATAACGATTGATACGATACGCGAGATCATATCATATCATATCATATCGATTGATTTTTTTGATCCGCCACCAAATAAGCGAGCAATCTACCATCATCCTTAGCTTCCCTACTAATTAGGTATCTTCTCTCTACCCTCTATTTATACTTTTCTTTATATAAGATACTATAAAATAAAATAAAAGGAGTAAAAAAGAGAGGAGATTAAAATTAGTAACTTTTATCTATTCCTTAATATCCTCCAGTTTTACAATCCGATCCTTACCCTCTAGTACTCCCGCTGCCGCCACTATAGGCTAAGAATTTTTATTATACGATGAACACCAAGCTCTATGATCCTGCTACTTATAATTTCTATAGCACCTACTATAGAACCCTAGGAGACTCTGATACTTAGTAAAGGGGTAAGGGCCTACTGGATAACGTGGAGTCGCCGTATAGGCCTTGCAGGGCTAGCGTTAATTAGCTCTCTACCTTGTACAAGTAATATAGGTTACTTATAATTATATTTAGAGATCTACGGCTCTAAATTAGAATTGCATTTATATATAAGGGCCTCCCTGTCCATACCTACTTCTCTAATACCCCCCCTACCTAAGCCTCTATATTAATTGCCGGTAAAGCTTCTACTCTCTCCTGCTTATCCTAAGAGTAGTTAGTTATATAGGTATATTATATAGAGAGGAGGGTTTACTTATAGTATGGCAATATTGCCAAAGAATCTCTTATATAGTAGGACGGGAAGTATACCAGATAATGGTATTTCCCAATTCTTAATAAAGGATGACGTTAGTGGGATTTAAACTTATAATTTATTAAGTTTAAAGTTAGTATATATCTA
>Ga0307515_10004229_pt1 | contig 29830 bp, 27 predicted proteins | sample 17_EM_MG_FD_194513 | JGI IMG/M metagenome (GOLD analysis project Ga0307515, IMG submission 194513) | Populus trichocarpa ectomycorrhiza microbial communities from riparian zone in the Pacific Northwest, United States - 17_EM | ecosystem: Host-associated > Plants > Roots > Unclassified | place... | reverse complement strand
AGATAACAAAATATATGTCATCTCATAGTGAATCAATAATAAGGGAACCGTTAATTACGGGTGAAAACATCACCTACGGTCAGATTACTGACGATGTATTACGCCCCGTAGAAAATATGCCAGGTAAGGCCTGGTGGATCGGTTTTAGTGTAGCATCATTGGGCGCCCTGCTTTGGGTTGTTGCCATCAGCTACACATTCTGGTTTGGAATCGGCGCCTGGGGTTTAAACAAAACAGTTGGATGGGCATGGGATATTACAGGCTTCGTTTGGTGGGTAGGTATTGGTCACGCCGGTACGCTTATTTCGGCAGTATTGCTGTTGTTCCGTCAAAACTGGCGTAACTCCATCAACCGCTCGGCCGAGGCGATGACCATCTTCGCGGTAATTTGCGCCGCCACCTATATCGGTGCGCACATGGGCCGCCCATGGATGGCTGTTTATTCATTACCATTGCCAAACCAATATGGCTCATTATGGGTAAACTGGAACTCTCCGCTTATCTGGGACGTATTCGCGATATCAACTTACTTCTCGGTTTCATTGGTGTTCTGGTACACAGGTTTATTGCCTGATATCGCTACCATCCGCGACCGTGCAACCGGTTTACGCCGCCGTATATATTCTGTAATGTCATTCGGTTGGACAGGTTCGGTTAAAACCTGGCAACGTTTCGAGACCGTGTCACTAATTCTGGCCGGTATCTCAACACCACTGGTACTTTCGGTACACACCATTGTATCTATGGACTTTGCAACTTCACTGGAACCAGGATGGCACACCACCATCTTCCCTCCATACTTCGTTGCGGGTGCTATCTTCTCGGGTTTCGCCATGGTACAAACGCTGTTATTAGTAGCACGTAAAGTATTAGGGTTAGAAAACTACATCACCATGTTCCACATCGAATCGATGAATAAAATCATCCTTTTAACCGGTTCAATAGTGGGTGTGGCTTATTTAACCGAGCTTTTCATTGCATTTTACTCTCAGGCAGAATACGAGCAATACGCGTTTATGAACCGTATCTCGGGTCCGTACTGGTGGGCATACTGGAGCATGATGACTTGTAACGTAATTACGCCGCAGTTATTCTGGTTCAAAAAAATCCGTACTAATATTCCATTGGCCTGGACACTGTCAATCGTAGTAAACATCGGTATGTGGTTTGAGCGTTTCGTAATTATCGTAACCTCGCTGCACCGCGATTATATCCCTTCAAGCTGGGCTATGTTTTATCCAACCTGGGTTGATGTAAGCATCTTTATCGGGTCTATCGGTTTATTCTTTACCATGTTCCTATTGTTTGTGAGGGTGCTGCCTTCAGTGGCAATGGCCGAGGTGAAACTGATCCTGAAAAGCTCAAGCGAGCAAGCTAAGAGAAAATTACTGGAAAGTGGCCATGTTGAACCTGCCGAGGCTGAGTTCTACATCGGTTCATTAGGCAAGTTTGATAGTGTTGACCAATCATCATACGAAAAAGTATAAAAATGAGTAGCACCAAATATATATTAGGAATTTTTGATGATCCCGATGATCTGATGCACGGTATCGACAAATTACAAAAGAATAGTGTCCCTATTTACGATGTTTATTCGCCATGCCCAATTCACGGTATTGATGCTAAATTAGGCATTAAGGATTCGCGCTTAGGTTATGCAGCCTTCATGTTTGGCTGTTTAGGTGGCACCATCATGTTCAGCATGGTTTATTATATGCTTGTACACGATTGGCCAATCAACATCGGAGGTAAAAACTTTTTTGCCATCCCCGATTTTATACCGGTAACCTTTGAGTGGACCGTATTGTGGACGGCCTTTGGTATGACATTTACTTTCTTTTTTGCCACCCACCTTTTCCCGGGCCGTGCACCAAGAGTAATGGACCTGCGTGCCACCAATGATAAATTTGTTATCGCCATTGATGCAAAAGGTAATACACCACACGCAGATATTGATAGTATATTAAAAGAAGCAGGAGCTGTAGAAGTTAAGCATAACGACAGAAAATATGTTAGCTATGAATAAGATTAAAATAATAGGAACATTAGTTATGATTATCGCTGCTTCGATAGTTATAACATCATGTAAGGATAAAAGAAGTACAGGTTGGGAATATGCGCCTAACATGTACGAGCATACCGCTTACGATCCAGATCAAAAGAACAGTCAATTTAAAGATGGTAAAACCGCACAGTTACCACCGGCCGGAACGATCCCGGTAGGTTTTACAAAGTTTGATTATCCTAATACCAAAGAAGGCTATGAGCTGGCAAGTGTTGAGGTTAAAACTGTAATTGCGCAAACCCAGGCAAATTATGCTGATGGAAAATTGCTTTTTGCACACTACTGCTCGCCATGCCATGGTTTAAGTGGCCAGGGTGATGGTTTAGTGGTTGCGCATGGTTACCCGCCGCCACCATCTTATTCAAAAGGACAATCATCACGCGGTGGCGCTATGAAGGATTTAACAGACGGTAAAATTTATCATACTATTACTTACGGTGTAAACGCGATGGGCTCTTATGCTTCGCAGCTAAACCCTGAAGAACGCTGGAAAGTGATCATGTATGTTCACCATTTACAAACTTTATAAGAATATATTGAATGAGCACTCATAATAGTTTTGACGAGCAATTTCATTTTACCGGTAAGGTAAAAACACTAAGCCTGGCTGCAATAGCGGTGGGGCTGATAGTAACAGTTGCCGGGTTTTTCATTGATGGCGAGCGTACGTTTGCAAACTTATTGCTGATGGCTTATTACTTTGCCTGTGTATGTATGGCCGGTGTATTTTTCTGCGCTTTACAATATGTGGCGCAGGCAGGCTGGTCGGCATCATTGCTTCGCATCCCGCAGGCATTTGCTAAAACATTGCCAATTGCCGCTACCATATTAGTAGGTATTATAGCCGCGGGTTTATTTATAACCCATACTACCGAAATTGAAGGTAAACAAGTTGTTGCCCCTTATTTATATAAATTATGGGCCATTGCTGGTGTAGAAATTAAAGGCAATGCCAATTTCGACCCTATCATTGCAGGGAAACACGTTTTTTTAAATAAAGGTTTCTTTTTTGCCAGGTTATTTGTGTTTTTAGGTAGCTACACTATTTTTGGCCGGATGCTGGTGAGATATTCTGAAGGGGAAGACGAACTAGGTGGTATGTTCTACTACAAAAAGAGCTTTGCCATGTCGTGCCTGTTCCTGGTAATATTTGGTTTTACAACGCCAATCTTCGCTTTTGATGTTATTATGTCGTTAGAAGCACACTGGTTCTCAACTATGTTCGGCTGGTATAACTTTGCCGCCATGTGGGTAAGTACCTTGGCTATCATTACTTTAACCATTATTATTTTAAGAGAGAACGGGTACATGCAATGGATCACACAAGATCACCTGCATAACCTTGGCCAGCTGATGTTTGGTTTCTCTATCTTCTGGACATATGTTTGGTTTGCACAGTTCTTATTGATCTATTACGCCAACATTCCTGAAGAAACAGTTTACTTTTTACGCAGGTGGGAGCCTGAATTTAAGCCATGGTTCTGGTTGAATATCGTAATTAACTTTTTAGCGCCACTATTGATTATCATGGCACGTGATTCAAAACGTACCACCAGTGTATTAAAGGTTACCTGCTTTATTTTAATTATAGGTCACTGGTTAGATTATTTCCAGATGATTATGCCAGGCACAGTAGGCCCAACATCACACTGGTATACCGAGATTGTTTGGATTGAACCAGGTGTAGCGTTATTGTTTTTAGGATTGTTTGTATTTTTGACGATGAACGCTTTAAGCAAATTCAAATCACTTCTGCCTAAAAAACACCCTTTCCTACAGGAGAGCCTTCATCATCACATATAATAATTGTTATTTTTGCATCAAATACAGAATACCAAACAAACATTAAAATGGCATTCAAAAAATTAATAAATTCTAAAACCATACTATCGTTTTTTGCAGCGTTTATGCTTTTTGGCACAAACCTGCTAATGGCGCAAACTCCGGCTGCCGCAGCTGGTACTGGCGAAGATGCCAACCAGGTTGACTGGACGGGTGTTGCCTATTATGTGCTGATATTTTTTCTGATATGCCTTGGTGTAGCTGTAATAGGTAAAATTTTAAAGATCTATGATCTTACCCTTAAAATTCAGGGAAAAAAAGGCTTAAGCTGGAACAATGTAATGGGCGTTATTTGCCTTATATTCCTGATAGCAGGTATATATGGTGCTTATTGGTCGTTTACTGTTCAAGGTAGCATGACTTTGCCGGAAGCCGCCTCAATCCACGGCGTTAAAATTGATGAAATGTTCACGGTTACAACTATTTTAACCATGATCGTTTTCTTTATCACGCAGATACTGTTGTTTGGCTTCCTGTTTCAGTACCGCCATTCTGATAAACGCCGCGCGCACTTTTTACCACACAACAATACCATTGAAAAAATATGGACAATTGTACCTGCTATAGTGCTTACAATCCTGGTAGTGTTTGGTTTCTTTACCTGGCAAAAAATTATGGATGATACCGATGCCAAAGGCGAGGTAGCCTCTATAAATATTGATATCACCGGTCACCAGTTTGCATGGGAATTACGTTACCCGGGTAAGGACGGCAAATTAGGCCCTAAAAACTTTAAGCTTACAACTGCGTCAAACAAGTTGGGTGTTGATTTCACCAAGAAAAGCAGCTTTGATGATTTATCAGCCGATACAATGTATCTGCCGGTAAACAGGTCGATTAAATTAAACATACAGGCCCAGGATGTAATCCATAGCGTTTATATGCCACATTTCAGAGTGCAGTTGAACGCAGTGCCGGGATTACCAACTTTCTTTAAGTTTACCCCGACTATTACTACAGCAGATATGCGTCACAGGCTTGATGACCCTAAGTTTGAATACTTAGTTTACTGTAATAAAATATGTGGCGGTGGTCACTACAACATGCAAAAAGTTGTACGTGTAGTTTCAGAAGCCGAATACCTGGAATGGTTGTCTCGCCAAAAACCTTATTTAACCGATGGTTTAAAAAAGGAGTTGCATTTCGCTGATGCGGAGCCGAAAAAAGCAGTATCAACAAACAGGTTAGCGTTAAATAATTAATATAAGATAAAAGAGCGATTATGTCAACAGTAGCAGTTCACGATCACGTAGTAGCACACCACGACGAGCACGGTCACGAACATCACCATAACGAAACTTTCGTGTCTAAATACATATTTAGCATGGATCACAAAATGATCGCCAAGCAATTCCTTATTACAGGTATTACTATGGCGGTTATCGCAATGATTTTATCAATCCTTTTCAGGATCCAACTGGCTTATCCAGATAAAACATTCCCTTTATTAACTACTTTACTGGGTCACTTTGCACCTAATGGCCGTATCAGTACCGAGTTTTACCTGTCGTTGGTTACTATTCACGGTACCATCATGGTATTCTTTGTATTAACAGCCGGCTTAAGCGGTACCTTTGCCAACTTATTGATCCCTTTGCAGATTGGTGCACGTGATATGGCTTCGCCTTTCATGAACATGCTGTCGTATTGGTTCTTTTTTATGGCCAGCGTGGTTATGTTATCATCATTTTTTGTTCAAAGCGGCCCCGCAAGTGGTGGCTGGACAATTTACCCACCGTTATCTGCTTTGCCAAAAGCGATGCCAGGCTCTGGTGAAGGTATGACATTGTGGTTAATCAGTATGGTAATGTTTGTTGCATCATCATTAATGGGTGGTATCAACTACGTAAGTACTGTATTAAACATGCGTACAAAAGGTATGGACCTTTGGAAAATGCCTTTAACTATCTGGGCTTTATTCCTTACCGCTATATTGGGTATCCTTGCATTCCCTGTACTTGTTGCAGGTGTGGTGTTGCTGATATTTGACCGTAGTTTTGGTACCAGCTTCTACTTATCTGACATTGTTTTGAACGGCGTACAACAACCTTATGAAGGTGGTAGCCCAATCCTGTTCCAGCATTTATTCTGGTTCCTTGGTCACCCAGAGGTATATATCGTTATTATGCCTGCGATGGGTATCTCATCTGAGGTTATGTCGGTAAACTCGCGTAAACCAATTTTTGGTTACCATGCGATGGTTTACTCGCTAATAGGTATTACAGTATTGTCTTTCATCGTATGGGGTCACCACATGTTTGTAACCGGGATGAACCCGTTCCTTGGTGGTGTGTTCATGATCACTACACTGATTATCGCTGTACCATCAGCAGTAAAAACCTTTAACTGGCTGGCTACATTATGGCGCGGTAACATCAGGTTTACACCTGCTATGTTGTTCGCTATAGGTATGGTGTCATTCTTTATCTCTGGTGGTTTAACAGGTATTTTCCTTGGTAATGCTGCCTTGGATATCAACCTGCACGATACTTACTTTGTTGTTGCCCACTTCCACCTTGTAATGGGTTCGGCAGCGATATTTGGTATGCTTGCCGGTGTTTACCACTGGTTCCCTAAAATGTTTGGTAAACTGATGGACGAGAAGTTAGGTTACCTGCACTTCTGGTTAACTTTCATTGGCGCTTACCTGGTGTTCTTCCCGATGCACTTTATGGGTCTGGATGGCGTTCCCCGTCGTTACTACGCGTTCACCGAGTTTGCTTCGATGCAAAAATGGTTAACTATAAACACGTTTATTACATGGGCGGCTATCATGGCAGCTTTGGCGCAGGTGGCTTTCATATATAACTTTATAGTATCGATATTTGCTGGTAAAAAAACCACGCAAAACCCATGGCAGTCAAACACCCTGGAGTGGACAGCTCCTGTAGAGCATTTACATGGCAACTGGCCGGGCGAAATACCTACTGTTTACCGTTGGCCATATGATTACAGCAAGCCGGGTGCCGAAGAGGACTTTATACCTCAGACAGTACCTTTCTCTCAAACAATGAGTTCAAACTTGCCGCATGATTTTGAAGATAATCCTGCCGGTATGGATGAGTTGAAAAAATTTAATGATAAGCTGAACGCAAACGACAGCGAAACACCAAAAGAATCTTAATACTGATCTGATCTTTTAGGGTACCGTGTTAAGTCTTAAGTCGGGAGTCTTAAGTTCTCAGTAAAACTCAGAACTTAAGACTTAAAACTTCCGACTTGACGAGGTACCCTAAATTTTTAGAAGATATTTTAAATGAACACAGCCGCACCCGATAAACGTTTTCAAAAAACAGGCCTCATAACAATCGTTTTACTTTTTGTTTTGATACTTGCGGGCGGCGTGGTACGTAGTTCAGGTTCGGGTATGGGATGCCCTGATTGGCCTAAATGTTTTGGTCGCTACATTCCGCCAACAAGTAGTGCCGATTTGCCCAAAGATTATAAGCAAACCTATGTTGAAAAGCGGCTGGCCAAAAATCAGCGTTTTGCCAAAACACTGGATGTTTTTGGTTACAGTGAGCTGGCCCGCAGGATTCGTGAAGACAGGTCGATCCTGGTGCCCGAGGAGTTTAATGCCGGCAAAACCTGGACAGAATATGTGAACCGCTTAATTGGGGCCATATCAGGAATATTTTTGCTGCTATCGGCCGTTTATTCATTTGGCTATTGGAGAATCGATAAGAAGATTACCATATTAAGCATATTTAATTTAATCCTGGTAGTTTTCCAGGCCTGGCTTGGATCTATTGTGGTATCAACTAACCTGGTGGCCTGGATAGTTACAGTACATATGTTATTGGCCCTGGCCATACTTGCCATATGTATTTATACTTATCACCTGGCCCGGGTTTATGGCAATGGTAAGTTAAATACAAGCCCGGTCATATACATTGTAACATTGGCGGCATTGGTGCTAAGCGTTTTACAAATAACATTTGGTACCGAGGTAAGGGAGAAGATAGACGCGGTTGCAGCCCATTTTCAGGGCGGTTACCGCAATAACTGGATAAAAGGGGCAGGTGAAATTTTTACACACCATCGCGATCTGGCAATTTTAGTATTTGTGATAAATGTGGTGTTGTATGCGTTAATTCGTAAAAAGTTTAACCGGCATTCAATCCATCAGCAGTTAATGAGCTTTAACTTTTTGATGATCATGCTGCAGATTGTTACCGGCATCCTGCTTTCGTATTCGGCCTTGCCGCCGGTAGCGCAGGCAGCACATATTGTATTGGCAAGTTTAATTTTTGGGGCGCAGTTTTATTTGCTGTTGAATTTACATCAATCGGTTAATGTTAGGGGGGTAAGCAAATGAAATGGAGCGATTATTCAAAACTGATTAAATTACGGCTTACCTTTTTGGTTACGTTTTCTGCTTCGATATCGTTTTTGATTGGCAGTATGGCCAACAATCATGCACATTGGGTAAATGGTATTAATTGGGTTAACTGGGTAAAGCTGATCATAGGCGGGTTCCTGGTTACATCGGCAGCCAATGGTTTTAACGAGATTATTGAAAAGGACCTGGATAAGCTGATGAAACGGACAATGGACAGGCCATTACCGTCAGGTAAAATGACCAACGGGCAGGCCCTGGTTTTAAGCCTGGGCATGGGTATGGCCGGAACCTATTTGTTAGGCAGCCTTAACCTGCTCACAGGCTTGTTATCAGTATTTTCGATATTGTTATACGCATTTGTTTATACGCCGCTGAAACGTAAATCGCCCATAGCGGTATTCGTGGGTGCTATACCAGGCGCATTGCCGCCGCTTATTGGTTATGTAGCCGCGCAACAACACGGGCGTATTGATGAAATAGCGCTGATTTTATTTGCTGTTCAGTTTGTATGGCAGTTTCCACACTTTTGGGCCATTGCCTGGGTCTTGGATGACGATTATAAACTGGCCGGTTTCAGGCTGTTGCCTACGGGCAACCGCAATTTAGGAAGTGCGGTAATTACCTTTATATTTACACTGATATTGGTACCGGTAAGTTTATTGCCAACCATTTACCACTACGGCGGTTATTATGTTGGAGGAGTATCGTTAACATGCAGTATTGTTTTTTTATACCAGGCTTATAACCTGTTGCGTACACAGCAAATTGAGGCGGCCCGTAAATTAATGTTCGGCTCGTTTATGTATTTGCCCATAGTGCAATTAATGTTTTTATTTGATTTTATAGGAAAGTGAAAGTATGATGGCTTCGATTCAAAAAAATCCTGACAGGCTTGATCTGGAACCCAAAAAATTCAACATGTGGATTTTTATATTCACCTCGTTTATGTTTTTTGCGGCTTTAACCAGTGGGTTTATTGTTTATAGTGGTGGTAAAGGGCACGGGCTTAACGTAATTATGCCAAGTGCGTTTATGTACAGCACGGCGGTTATTATCATGAGTAGCGGTACCTTGTTTTTGGCACAAAGGGCGGCTAAAAATATGCAGGTTGGTGTACAGCAATTGTATTTATGGCTAACGTTTTTGTTAGGTGCAGCGTTTTTTGCCATCCAGGTTTATGGCTGGTACGTGTTAACCTATAAAATGAACGTGTATTTAACAGATCCTAATGCATCGCGCTCGTTTGTTTATATATTTACAGGTACACACCTGTTACACATTGTTGCAGCTATATTACTATTATTGAGCACCCTTTGGGGTACATACAGAAGTGTTCCGCAGGTACGTAACCTGTATAAAATGCAAATGACTTCTATTTTTTGGCATTTTCTCGGAATTATATGGATTTATCTGTATGTTTTTTTACTTTTGAACCAAAATTAACACACCATTATTTAAGTACAAATGAGTACAACAGTATCACAAATTGATGAAGTAAAAACAACTCCGTGGTCTGGAGGGAGGTCTCCCTTCAATGTTGAGTACGGAAAAATTATGATGTGGTTTTTTCTCCTTTCGGATGCATTTACCTTTTCGTCATTATTAATTTCTTACGGCTCACTGCGTTTTAGCGCAAGTGTATGGCCGGCAGCAGATAAAGTTTTCCAATCAGTACCTGGCCTGCTTGACAGCGGCGCACCTTTGGTTTTTGTGGGTATCATGACCTTTATTCTGATTGTTAGTTCTGTAACAATGGTATTGGCTGTTGAGGCAGGTCATCGTAACGCCAAAAAAGAAGTTGTAGGATGGATGGTTGCAACTATTGTTTTTGGTTTCATGTTCCTGGGTTGCCAGGCTTTAGAGTGGGCACACTTACATCATGAAGGTTTTTGGTGGGGTAGTACACCCGCATTAGATGAGTTAGGTAAATTCTTCAATGAAGGCGGTACCGAAGCTGCAAGACATATGACCGCGCAGGAATTTGCCAACCTGTTTTTCACCATCACCGGTTTCCACGGTTTTCACGTATTTACAGGAGTTATCATCAATATCATCATTACTGTTAATGTATTGTTAGGCACCTACGAAAAAAGAGGTAGCTATTTAATGATTGAGAAGGTTGGTCTTTACTGGCACTTTGTAGACCTTGTTTGGGTATTTGTGTTTACCTTCTTTTACTTAGTTTAAAAATATTACATATATGTCAACAGAATCACACGAAGTTCACCACGAAGCTGGCGATCATCAATCAATGACCAGGGGAAGAATAGTAAAAGTGGCCCTTATATTATCAGCTATTACGGCGGTTGAATTTATTATCGCTTTATACCTGGTACCAAAAGGTATCCTTCCGATACACTTTGCTAATCCTGTGTACATTGTATTAACACTGTTTAAAGCCTTTTACATTGTAGCTTACTTTATGCACTTAAAGTTTGAGAAGCTTGGTTTGGCTTTAGCAATTATTGTCCCAATTTTATTTATAATCGGTTTAATCCTGGTGCTTACTAACGAAAGCCACCACTGGATTGATCTTAGGGGGTAATGAAAGCTGCCATCTGGAAAAAAATTACAGTCCTGGTGCTCATATTAGCAGTACCAGGATTTTTGTATTATTTACTAACCGCTAAAGGCAAAAACAGGTATAAACCGCTTGCCCATTTTGGCCCTAAAGAAGTAGCCAAAACCAGCCACAGGTTTCACGGTAAGGATATCCCCGATACCAATTACTACCAGCTGCGCTCATTTAAACTCACCGATCAGGATGGTAAAACCTTCACAGAAGCCAACCTTAAGGGAAAGATATTTGTAGCGAGTTTTTTTTATACCCATTGCCCTACCGTTTGCAGCACCATCAATAATAACTTAAGTTACCTGGTAGGTACTTATTGGAAAAACAAGATGGTGTATTTTACATCAATCACGGTTGATCCAGACCGGGATACACCAGATGTTTTAAAAAAGTACCTGCAAAGCTTTAAGCCCGAATCAAACCGTTGGGTATTTTTAACCGGCGATACCACATCGGTATATAACCTGGCCCGCAAAGGCTTTTTGGTTGATGCGGTACAAACAGGCAAAGACGATTTTATATACAGCGATAAGCTGATATTGATTGATCAGGATAAGCACATCCGTGGTTATTACTCTGGGGCCAACACCAACGATGTAAACCGCCTGAACGACGAGATAAAAGTGCTGATAGCCGAAGAGCTGCGTAAAGTTGATAAAGCCTTATATTAACAGATATGACCGATAAATTTATACTCCGTTTTGTTGCAGCCGTTACCATATTTGTAATAGCCGTGGTTGTTGTATTAAACAGGCATCTTATTCCGGGCCCGGCGGTAGCACCCGCATTTACCCCATACCTGCCTATGCTTAACGCGGTGTTAAACGGCACCTGTACCGTACTTTTATTGTTATCCTTATACTTTATCAAGCAAGGCAATATAACCTTGCATAAAAGGCTTAATATACTGACGTTTTGTTTATCATCAACATTCCTGGTATCCTATATCCTGTTCCACTACCTCATGCGCCATGATACCTTGTATGGCGATGCCAACTTTGATGGTATCCTGTCCGATTCGGAACGTGCCCAGGTGGGGGGCATGCGTACGTTGTACCTGTCTATCTTAACACCGCACATCATACTGGCGGCTGGTGTATTGCCGCTCATATTACTAAGCTTTTACCGCGGCCTGCAAATGCAGGTTGAAAAACACCGCAAACTGGTACGCTGGACGTTCCCGATATGGTTGTTTGTAACAATTACCGGGGTAATAGTTTATTTGATGATAAAGCCGTATTACCAGTTTTAGGGAGGATAGGGGTATGGGCGTTGTCTTGGGCCGGTCTCTTTATGCTCACCAACAGCCTTACGCTCTTTAGCCGGTATCCGCATCAATACCTACTGCATCTGTTTGAATATATAGATTTATTGTTTTTTTGTAGCGTTACGCTTATCGAACAAAAAATAAGCGTTTAAACCTTGTGCTTACCGCTTTTAGCTTGCACCTAACATAAAAAGCAAGTGTACCACTCCGTACCGGTACACCCAGTGGTACATCTTCTACGTGGCCATAGTTTGACCAAATTATGAACGGTAAGCCCGTCATAATAATTAACTTTGCGGCGTGACGGCTAAACAACGCTATTTTATTGAACTGGCTTATGATGGCACAGCCTATCATGGCTGGCAGATACAACAAAACGCCCACAGCGTTCAGGAAGCTTTGAACAAGGCGTTAAGTACCATCCTACGCCAACCCATAGAAACAACCGGCTGCGGCCGAACCGATACGGGCGTGCACGCCAAAGAGTTTTTTGCCCATTTTGATGCCCCCCAACCCCCTGAAGGGGGAGTAAGCGCGTTAGAAAGCACCCCCTTCAGGGGGCGGGGAGGGCTTAACGCTATTTTGCCACCTGATATCGCTATAAAAAACATCATCCCGGTTAGCCCCGATGCGCATGCCCGGTTTGATGCTACGCTGCGTTCATATCAATACCACGTTCATTTTAATAAAGATCCGTTTTTAAGGGGATACTCCTGGCAGTTACGCGATGTGCCGGATATGGAACTGATGAACCGGGCGGCAGCTATGATCATGGACTATATTGATTTTAGTTGTTTCAGTAAATCAAATACCCAGGTAAAAACCAATAACTGTAAAATAAGCTGCGCCGAATGGGTTCGTACCGAACAAGGCATGGTATTCCATATTTCGGCCGATAGGTTTTTACGCAACATGGTACGCGCCATTGTAGGCACCCTGATGATGGTAGGCAAAGGTGAAATACCACCCGAAGCCGTACGGCAGATTATTGAAAGCAAAAACCGATCAAACGCGGGCATGAGCGTACCGGCCTGCGGGCTGTATTTAACAGAAGTGAAGTATTAGCCCCCTACCCCCTGAAGGGGGAACAACAGGGCAAACGCATGTAAATAGCTAATTGCAATAAGCTATGGTGTCGGAAAGATATAAACATTAAACAGTCCTTGTTTTTATCCCCTGATCCTGGTTAAGAAATCGAGGTACCTAAGGGTTTGGATTGCCAACAACAGGCACAAATATTTGGATGCACATGAATTGCACGATACATCAGTAGTGTTAACCATGTTAAAATGTAATGATTATTAAATATTTATAAAAAATATATCTAAAATGTGTTAAGTTATGTTAACCCACTTTAGATAACTTTGCCCTGAATGGGCAACAATAGATTGCTAATTTTATCTATAACTTATAACTACATTTGAAATAAGTGAATAAGAATAAACAAGATAACGAAAAAAAAGCTGGCGACTCTGCTAATCAAAAAGCACCCCCTTCAGGGGGCGGGGGGGGCTCCGTTACCGGGAAAGCGCTTGATTGGAAATTGTTAAAACGGGTAATGCGTTATGTAAAGCCCTATAATACTACATTTGTGATTGCCGCTTTTTTAACGGTGTTTTTGGCTGTTGGGGCCTTGCTGCAACCCATCTTGATTCAACGTACGCTGGATGTAAATATCTTGAATGACGATTACGACGGGCTGGTTTTTATGGTTGGCCTGATGGTGGCGCAACTGGTTATACAAACCGTGGCGCAGTATTGCCAAACATATTTAACCAACACCTTAGGTCAATCCGTTATCCGCGATTTGAGGATTGACATTTTTAACCACATTACCAGTTTAAGGCTAAAGTATTTTGACAGGACACCTATCGGGATGCTCATCACCCGTACGGTATCCGATCTGGAAACCATTGCCGATATATTTTCTGAAGGGCTCATCAGCATCATGGGCGATATGCTGCTGGTATTTGCCGTTATCGGCCTGATGCTGTTCCAGGACTGGAAACTGGCATTGATTACTCTTATCCCAATGCCGTTCCTGTTTGCATCAACTTACGTGTTTAAGGAGGCTATCAAATCATCGTTTCAGGAAGTGCGTACCCAGGTAGCCCAGTTGAACACTTTTTTGGCCGAGCATATCTCGGGCATCAGCGTCATCCAGCTTTTTGCACGGGAAGACCAGGAGATGCGCAAGTTTAAAGCGGTTAATGTGAAGTACCGTGATGCCAACATCCGCAGTAACTGGTATTATTCTATATTTTTCCCGGTGGTCGAGATTTTGTTTGCTATCTGCATAGGCCTGCTGGTTTGGTACGGTTGCAAACGGATGCTTACCGATGGGCAGCTGGCCAGCTTATCTGCGTCAAAAAAGGGGATTACCCCCGGGTTGATAACCGGCTTTATTGTGCTGCTTAATATGCTTTTTAGGCCCATTCGCCAGTTGGCCGATAAATTTAATACCCTGCAAATGGGTATGGTAGGTGCCGATAGGATTTTTAAAGTGTTGGATACAGATGAAGTTGCCATTGATAACGGCACCCTGAAAACCGGCAGGCTGCAGGGCGAAATTGAATTTGACAAAGTGTGGTTTGCCTACAACGACGAAAATTGGGTACTTAAAAACATCAGCTTCCACGTAAAACCCGGCGAAACACTGGCCCTGGTAGGTGCTACCGGAGCTGGCAAATCCTCTACCATCAATATCCTTAACCGTTTTTATGAGATAGGAAAAGGCAGCGCCAAAGTTGATGGCCATGACATTCGCGATTATGAGGTTGAATTCCTCCGGTCGCAAATAGCAACGGTGATACAGGATGTATTCCTGTTTACTGATACTATTGCTAATAATATCAGCCTTAACAATCAATCCATCACCCGCGAGCAGATCATCGCAGCAGCAAAAGATGTTGGTGCCCACGAGTTTATTGAACGCCTGCCCGGCGGCTATGATTATAACGTAATGGAACGCGGGTCGACCCTTTCGGCGGGGCAATCGCAATTAATATCTTTTATCCGGGCGCTGGTATATAATCCGGCCATTTTAGTGTTGGATGAGGCTACTTCATCTGTAGACACCGAAACCGAGATCCTGATCCAGAACGCCATTAATAAATTAATGCAGGGCCGTACAGCTATAGTTATTGCCCACCGCCTATCGACCATCCAAAACGCCGACAGGATCATCGTACTTGATCATGGCGAGATCATGGAAATGGGAACCCACCAGGAACTCCTTAAAATTGAGCACGGCCACTACCGCAAACTTTACGATTTACAGTTTAACTCGGCCGGGATAGCGCGGTAGGTTGTAAGTTTTACGTGCTACGTTATACGTTTTTAACTGTTCTAACTAAACGTATAACTTAAAACGTACCACGTAAACCTCGTCAATGTTTAGGCACCGCCTTTACCGAATGTACCGGTTGCTCTTCCCTTTCGTGTTTTTTTGCAATGTTGCCGCCATGTGGTTCGTCGGCATGGTACTGCTTATCTTGGGGTTTCACTTTGCTTTTGCCGCCATTATCGTTTGGCCTGTCGGTTGGCGTATCCGAAGGCGATTGTTTTTGTTTATCGTTTGCTGGCTTTGTCATGAAGGTATAACAGGGCGGTAATGGCATTTGTTTATTCAGAACCGGAATTTTTAGGATTAAGCGAATTATTCGAATTGATTAAACGCGGGTGAGGTAAAACCTGCGATTAAATTCTGTTAATTCTTTAATTCTGCAAATTCTGATTCAGACAATTCGTTAATAAATGTTAAAACCCGCACACTATTACATTATTAAACCATTTTTATAAACAATAAACTTTTACCTTTAACCCGTGTTTCTTAATTTCGCACGAATATAGATGTGAGATGTTAGATATGAGATGTGAGACGAGCCTCAATTTTGCGGCAGTTTTTTTCTCAAATCTCAAATCTCATGTCTCATATCTAAACAAACATGGAAGAATTTGAAGCAAGTGCATCGTCAAAAAAGGTAAAAACCATATACATTTCAACTGTATTTGGTATTGCCATGGTGTTGTTAATGGTGGGTTTGTTAGGATTACTGCTAATAGATGCCAACAACATTTCGCGCTACGTAAAGGAAAATATTGTATTGAATATTTTTGTTGACGACGCCGCGCATGAAACTGACGTGTTACAGTTACAAAAACAATTGGATGCCAACCCTATGGTGAAGCAAACCCAATATGTAAGTAAGGAACTGGCCGCCCGTAACCTGCAAAAAGATTTGGGTGAAGATTTTGTGAAATTTCTGGGCTATAACCCCTTGTCGCAATCGCTGGATATCTACATGAAGGCCGATTTTGCCAACAACAAGGATATTGAAAAATTTAAGGCCGACCTGCTGAAAAACCCCCTGGTTAAAGAAGTTAAATACCAGCAATCGTTGGTTGATAAGATGAACGAGAATGTGAAATCTATCAGCTTAATCATCCTGGCTTTTGCAGGTATATTCGTTGTTTTATCAGTTGCCTTAATTAATAATACCATCAGGCTGGCCATCTATTCGCAAAGGTTTTTAATTAAATCCATGCAGCTGGTTGGGGCCACTAAAGGCTTTATCCGTAAGCCATTTTTGCTGTACGGTATTTGGCATGGCCTTTTGGGCGGCTTAATTGCTATTGTTTTGTTAGTAGGTACCTTATACCTGGCCTACCAGCAAGTTCCCGACCTGGTTTTCCTGCAAACTTATACCGAATTTGGGATGGTATTTTTAGGTGTGGTAGGATTAGGCATATTTATATCGGCCTTTAGCACATTCCTGGCTGTTAACAAGTTTTTACGTTTAAAAATATACGACCTATATAGATAGGTTAAAGGCAAAAGGTTAAAGCCAAAAGGTTTTATCGCGTAGCCAATAAAAAAATCAATATTAAAAAAATATCGAAGCAGTAATTAAATCAATAATTCACTAAATCGATAATTCAATAATTAAAAAACATGGCACAAAAATTTAAACCAACAACGCCTTTAAAAACATCGGCAACTGTATCGGCGCCAAAAGCGGCAAAAACTATCAGTAATGAGCCTGTAGAGTTTATTTTTGATAAAGGCAATTACAAGTTTTTAATCATCAGCGTATTAATAGTAGCCTTTGGTTTTGTGCTGATGTCTGGCACTACCGATATTTACAGCAATACCAAAATTGTTATAGCCCCTATTGTAGTATTGGCAGGCTTTGCTTTAGGTTTTTACGCTATTTTAAAAAAGCCGGAAGTTAGTAAATAGTTTACTGAGTTGATTGAGTGAATGTTGATTGGTTTTTCTTTTGAGCGATTGCGCTATATAAATCGATTAACCATTTAACCTAATCAATCTAATCTAACTTAATCAACCCCAAAATCTAACCCATCACCAACCCCTACATGGATACCGTTAAACTCATACAAGTAATTGTACTTGCCGTAATAGAAGGAATAACCGAATTTTTGCCTATATCGTCAACCGGGCATATGATTATTGCCTCGTCTGTTATGGGCATCGCTGCCGATCCGTTTATTAAATTATTTACCATAGCAGTGCAATTAGGTGCTATCCTATCAGTAGTTGTATTGTACTGGAAACGTTTTTTACAATCATTCAACTTTTACCTTAAGTTGTTGGTAGCATTTATACCTGCGGCGGTTTTTGGCTTACTGTTTAGCAAAAAAATAGATGCTTTGTTGGAGAGCGCACTTACCGTAGGCATTACACTTTTTGTAGGTGGTATCATTTTGCTTTTTGTAGATAAATGGTTTAATAAGCCAACTATTAAAGAAGAAAAAGATATCAATTATCTTACTGCCTTAAAAATTGGTTTTTTTCAGTGTTTGGCCATGATCCCCGGGACTTCACGTTCTGCATCAACTATTGTTGGAGGTATGAGCCAGAAACTTACCCGCACCGCGGCTGCCGAATTCTCGTTCTTTTTGGCCGTTCCTACCATGTTTGCGGCTACTGCTAAAAAACTACTTGATTTTTATAAAGAAGGACACCGCTTTACCGGCGAGGAGATAAAATTACTTGCAATTGGCAATGTAATCGCTTTTATAGTGGCTATGCTGGCCATCAAAACATTCATTACTTTTTTAGAGCGTAAAGGCTTCGTGCTGTTTGGCTGGTATCGTATCGTTATAGGCGCGGTGATTATAGGGCTAATCATGACCGGTCATAAATTAGATGTGATCTAATTTCTACATTATTTCAGGAGTAACCTATTTGTTAAAGCGACAACGGAGGGAAGAAATTAAGACAGGCTTGTTTCTTGTTTTTCCATACCTTTGCCGCTTTAACAACATTACTTGAAAAGTACTTACCAAAATATCCAGGAATTTGCCGATGGCCAGTTGTTGCTGGTGAACAAACCGTATCAGTGGACAAGCTTTGATGTGGTGGGCAAAATCCGCAATTCTTTTAAGCCTCTAAAACTGAAGGTTGGCCATGCCGGTACGCTCGATCCGCTGGCTACCGGGTTGCTCATCATCTGCACCGGTAAAATGACCAAGCAGATTGACACCTTCCAGGCCGAAGAAAAAGAATACACCGGCACCATGGTGCTTGGCGCAACCACGCCATCATATGACATGGAAACCGAACCCGACAATAAGTTCGATATCAGCCAACTTACCGAACAACAGCTGCGTAGTAACTGCGCGCAGTTTACCGGCGATATACAGCAATACCCGCCGGCACATTCAGCAATTAAAATAGACGGCGAGCGTTTGTACGAAAAAGCCCGCCGCGGTGAAGAAGTTGAACGCCGCCTGCGCAGTGTTACCATAAGCGAATTTGAACTTACACGCGTTGAATTGCCCGAAGTTGATTTTAGGGTGGTATGCAGTAAGGGCACCTACATCCGCAGCTTGGTACACGATTTTGGCGCTGCTTTAAATAACGGGGCATACCTGTCTGGATTAAGGCGTACCCGCAGTGGTAACTACAAGGTAGAGGATGCCTGGGAGGTGATGGAGTTGTTTAATAACATTAAAGCCCTGAAAGCGCCGGTTGAGCCGATTGCCGACCAGCGCTAATTACATTTGCAGGTAAAAAATAACAGGCGGGTACAGCCCGCCGAACTAAAAAACTAAATTTGTGTTTTTACTCATCAAATGAGGATATACAACAATATTGACGAATTTACAGCGATAAACAACGCGGTTGTAACCATTGGCACATTTGACGGTGTGCATATAGGCCACCGCAAAATTATAGCAGGTATTAAGGAGCTGGCGCAGCAAACCGGCGGCGAAACCGTTATCCTTACTTTTTTTCCGCATCCGCGGATGATACTGCATCCCGAGGATGAAAGCATTAAGCTGATAACCACCATTACCGAAAAAGCTCATTTGATGGAGCAGCTTGGTGTCGATCATTTGATAATCACCCCATTTTCTCGCGATTTTAGTAACCAAACCGCCGAAGATTATATACGCGATGTGCTGGTGAATAAAATTGGCACTAAAAAAATTGTGATAGGGTATGATCATCGTTTTGGTAAAGACCGCCAGGGTGGCCTGGGAGATTTGTTAAAACTTGGCCCCGTTTATGGATTTGATGTAGTAGAAATTCCTGAGCAGGATATTGATGAAGTTGCCATAAGTTCAACCCGCATCCGCGCGGCTTTGTTAAACGACAAGATCGATTTAGCAAACGCTTTCCTTGGCTACCCGTTTTTTATAACCGGTAAAGTGGTGCGGGGCGACCAGATTGGAAGGCAGATAGGCTACCCTACAGCCAATATTGTGGTAGAGGAAAAGTACAAGCTTATACCGGCTGATGGCATTTTTGCGGTAACGGTAATAATTACCGGCGAAAGCTATAAAGGCATGGCTTATATTGGCAGCCGCCCAACCGTAAATGGCCTCACCCGCAACATTGAAGTGAACATCTTTGACTTTGACCAGGAGATTTACAACCAAACCATTCAAATGGAGTTTCACCATTATGTGCGCGGCGACGTAAAGTTTGCCGGCCTTGATGAACTTAAGGCGCAGCTGGTGCAGGATAAGGTGGATGTACTGAAAAGCCTGAACCGGGATTTATCGAATTAAAGAATTATTTGAATTTTATATTGAAGCTGAATATCCCACCTTTAAATAATTCTGTAAGTTCCTTAATTCAATAAATTCCGGTTCAGACAAAAATACCCTCAAACCTCGCCCCACGCATCAAATCCCTCATAAATCCCTTAAAACTAAAAACTAAAACTGTACCTTTGCCTGTCAATATGACTTTAATTGTCGCTGTGGCGTAATTATTGAGTTTGTTGCATCATATAAAAATAATATGTTAGATTTTATAAGTAAGCTTTTTGGAAGCAAATCAGAGCGGGATGTAAAAAGTATTAAGCCTATAGTTGAAAAGATTAAGGCTGAATATGCAAAACTCGGTACCATCAGCAATGATGAGCTTAGAGCTAAAACAATAGGTTTTAAACAAACAATAGCCGAAGGCCTATCGGGCATCGACAGCGAGATACAAGCCATAAAAGACCGTACGGAAAACGAGCTGGATATGGACGTAGCCGAAAAAGTTGAGTTATACACTCAGCTGGATAAGCTGGAGAAAGACCGTAATAAAGAGCTTGAGGATATATTGATTAATATATTGCCCGAGGCGTTTGCCGTGGTTAAAGAAACCGCCAGCCGTCTTGCAGCTAACGAATTTATAGAAGTTACCGCAACCGATTTCGACCGTGATCTTGCCGGGCGTAAAGGTAACGTAACCATAAAAGGCGATAAAGCTTTTCACGCAAGTACCTGGCTTGCCGCAGGTAACCCGGTTACCTGGAACATGGTTCATTACGATGTACAGCTGATAGGCGGTATAGTATTGCACCAGGGTAAAATATCTGAAATGGCTACGGGTGAAGGTAAAACGCTTGTGGCTACGCTGCCTGCATACCTTAACGCGCTTGCCGGGCAGGGTGTACACATTGTAACGGTGAATGACTACCTGGCACGCCGCGATAGCGAATGGATGGGACCGTTATATGAGTTTCATGGTTTATCGGTTGATTGTATTGATAAACATGAGCCAAACAGCGAGGAACGCCGCGCCGCTTACCTGGCCGATATTACTTTTGGCACAAATAACGAGTTTGGTTTCGACTACCTGCGTGACAATATGACACGTAGTCCTGAAGAATTGGTTCAGCGCAAATTGCATTACGCCATGGTGGATGAGGTGGATTCGGTTTTAATTGATGACGCCCGTACACCTTTAATTATATCTGGCCCTATCCCGCGTGGCGACGAGCACGAGTTTTACGAGCTGAAACCGCGTATTGAGCGTTTGGTTAACGCCCAAAAAGCGTATGTAAATACGGTATTGAACGAGGCCAAAAAAGCCATTAACGATGGTGACACCGATCCGGAAAAAGGTGGTTTGGCGTTACTACGTGCTTTCAGGGGGTTACCAAAAAGCAAAGCCTTAATTAAATTCCTGAGCGAAGGCGGTAACAGGAGCACACTGCAAAAGATAGAAAATTATTACATGCAGGATCAAAGCAAGAATATGCCTAAGGTAGATTCGGAGCTTTATTTTGTTATCGACGAAAAAAACAACCAGGTTGAACTGGCCGAAAAAGGTATCGAATTGATTACCTCATCGGGCGAAGACCCTCACTTTTTTGTAATGCCGGATGTAGGCACCGAGATTGCGGAGATTGAAAAATCAACCTTGAGCACTGAAGATAAAATTGCCCGCAAGGACGAATTGATGCGCGATTTCTCGATCAAGTCTGAGCGTATTCACTCGGTTAACCAATTGCTGAAAGCATATACCTTATTTGAAAAGGATACCGAATACATTTTGGACGAAGGCAAAGTGAAAATTGTAGATGAGCAAACCGGCCGTGTACTGGATGGTCGCCGTTACTCTGATGGTTTACACCAGGCAATTGAAGCTAAAGAGAATGTTAAAGTTGAGGATGCTACCCAAACTTTTGCTACCGTAACACTGCAAAACTATTTCAGGATGTACCACAAGCTTTGCGGTATGACGGGTACTGCCGTTACCGAGGCAGGTGAGTTTTGGGAAATATACAAGCTGGATGTGGTAGAGATACCAACAAATACCCCTGCAAGCCGCGAAGACAGGCAGGATTTGGTATACCGTACCATTCGCGAAAAATATAATGCCGTAGCCGATGAAATTGTAAAATTAACGCAGGCGGGCAGACCGGTACTGGTAGGTACAACATCGGTAGAGATCTCGGAATTGTTAAGCCGTATGCTTAAACTGCGCGGTATTAAACATAACGTGCTGAATGCCAAAATGCACCAGAAAGAGGCCGATATTGTGGCCGAAGCAGGGCAGGCCGGCACAGTTACCATTGCTACCAACATGGCTGGCCGTGGTACGGATATTAAATTGGGGGCAGGTGTACAGGCAGCAGGCGGTTTGGCCATTGTAGGTACCGAGCGCCACGAATCTCGCCGGGTTGACAGGCAGCTGCGTGGTCGTTCTGGTCGCCAGGGCGATCCGGGTTCTTCACAGTTCTTTGTATCGCTGGAGGATAACCTGATGCGTTTATTCGGATCGGAGAGGATCTCGAACCTGATGGTGCGTATGGGTATCGAGGAGGGCGAAGTTATCCAGCACTCCATGATCTCAAAATCAATTGAGCGTGCGCAGAAAAAGGTAGAGGAAAATAACTTTGGCATCCGTAAACGTTTGCTGGAATATGATGATGTGATGAACTCACAACGTACCGTAGTTTACACCAAGCGCAAAAACGCCCTGTTTGGCGAACGTTTGGATGTTGATTTGAGCAATACCATTTTTGATGTGGTTGAAGATATTACAACCGAGTATAAAGAGGCTAACAACTACGACGGATTTAATTTAGAAATGATCCGCTTGTTCTCGGTTGATGTGGAGGTTGATGCCGATAAATTCGCGGTAAATTCAATTAACGCCCTGGTTGATCACGTTTTCCAAACGGTGATGGATTTTTACAAACGTAAAGGCGATGCCGTAGCAGCGCAGGCTTACCCGGTATTAAAAGATGTTTACGATACCCGCGGCCAGTATGTAGAAAATATTGTGGTTCCGTTTAGCGATGGCATCCATGGTATACAGGTTTCTGTTCCGTTGAAAAAAGCGATTGATAACCATGGTCACGAAGTGTTTAAATCATTTGAGAAAAATGTTACCCTGTACCTGATAGACGATGCCTGGAAAGAGCATTTGCGCGAAATGGACGAGTTAAAACAATCTGTTCAAAACGCGGTTTATGAGCAAAAGGACCCACTGTTGGTTTACAAATTTGAGGCTTTCAATTTGTTCCGTGGCATGTTGGCCAATGTGAATAAAGAGATTGTGAGTTTCCTGTTCCGCGGAGGTATCCCGGTTCAGCAACAGGCCGAAGAGGTGAGGGAAGCCAAACCAGAACCAAAATTGGATCTGCGTAAGCTAAAAACCACCAAAGCCGAAATGGTAAGCGAAAGCAACGGTGTGCCGGTGGACGATTTCCCACAAGAAATTCAAAAAGCCACCCCTGTAAGGGTTGAGCAAAAGATAGGCAGAAATGATCCTTGCCCTTGCGGAAGCGGTAAAAAATATAAAAACTGCCACGGGATAGGGCAAAATTAAGAAGCCGACCCTGCCTCTCTGTTGAAGGGGAGGAGGAAAGAAAATAGAATACGAGTTATCCTGAACTTGTTTCAGGATCCCACCGGGCATATTGCCGTTATGCTGGCAACTTTGTACGTGGGGTGCCGAAACAAGTTCGGCATGACGATGTTTAAGATAACTAACCATGAAAAAAGCAATACTTGATCATAAAGCCAAACACAGCTTGATCAGGTATTGCTTTTTTTTTATGCTGATAGCGGCATCAACCCAAACCTTTGCCCAAACCCGCGGCAAGGTTGAGGTAGTTAAAGATCCCCTGGTTGATACCCTGATTGCTAAGCGTTTTTCGCTGAACAAAGAAACCGGTGTAGCGCCGGCAGTAACATCATCTTATGGCTACCGGGTACAATTCTTCAGCGGATCGAACCGCAAGGATGCCTATAATGCGCAAGCAAGGTTGCAACGCGACTATCCTGAACTGCGTACCTACATCTTATACAGCGAGCCAAATTTTAAAGTACGGGCGGGCGATTTCAGGACTCGGTTAGAGGCCGAAAAGCTGATACAGGAATTGCGGCCTTCGTTTTCAAGCCTGTTCATCATATCCGAAAAAATAAACCTGCCCAAAGCCGACACCGACAATGATTAAAGAAAAAATACAGGAACTATCCCAGAAAATATTTGATGATGTGGTAGCCAACCGCCGCCATCTGCATACTAATCCCGAACTATCATTCCACGAGCAAAAAACATCTGCTTTTGTAGCTGGTAAACTGGAAGAACTGGGCTTAACCTACGAAAAAATGGCCGACACCGGCCTGGTGGCCCTTATCAAAGGAGATTTACCGTCAAATAACGTGGTGGCCCTGCGTGCCGATATGGATGCTTTGCCTATTACCGAGGCTAATGATGTACCCTACAAATCCCAAAATGTGGGTGTGATGCACGCTTGCGGCCACGATGCGCATACCTCGTCGTTATTGGGCACAGCCCGTATTTTAACAGAACTGAAAAGCCAGTTTGGTGGTACCATAAAACTAATTTTTCAACCGGCTGAGGAGAAACTGCCAGGCGGCGCAAGCCTGATGATTAAAGAAGGCGTACTGGAAAATCCAAAACCGCAGGCTGTATTGGGGCAGCACGTAATGCCACTGATTGAGGCCGGTAAAGTAGGTTTCCGGGCGGGTAAATACATGGCATCAACTGATGAGCTGTACGTTACCGTAAAAGGTAAAGGCGGCCACGGAGCCCAACCACAACAAAATATCGACCCGGTAATTATCACCGCACATATATTAACTGCTTTGCAAACGGTAGTAAGCCGCTTTGCTGATCCTAAAAGCCCATCAGTATTGTCATTTGGTAAAGTGATAGCCAATGGTGCCACCAACGTAATCCCCAACGAAGTTTACCTTGAGGGTACCTTTCGTACTATGGACGAGAACTGGCGCGGCGAAGCCCACAAGCGCATGAAAAAAATGGCCGAAGGTATAGCCGAAAGTATGGGCGGCAGCTGCGATTTTAATATTATGCGTGGTTACCCTTTCCTGATTAACGAAGAGGTACTAACTCACGCCACCCGCGGCCATGCCGAAGACTACCTGGGCAAAGAAAACGTATTGGACCTGGATATCTGGATGGCGGCAGAAGATTTTGCCTATTACTCGCAGGCAGCCGATAGCTGTTTTTACCGCTTAGGTACCCGCAACGAAGCCCGCGGCATCACCTCATCAGTACATACCCCTACGTTTGATGTGGAAGAAGATGCATTTAAAATAAGTACCGGACTGATGGCTTATTTGGCTATTAAGCAGTTAGGGAATTAAGGGTAATGTTCCTATAAAACCGATTGTCATCCTGACGAAGGAAGGATCTATTAGCCAACGCGTTTACTACCATGCGAGGTCGAAAGCCAGGTTGGCGAATAGATGCTTCGTACCTCAGCATGACAGGATTAAGTTGGGGGAAAAATATAATTACAACAACCCCTAAGCCAAACCGTCAATAATCAGTGATGAAGAAATTATTATTATTTGTAGCGTTTACTATTCTCAGCAGTTTTGCTTTTGCCCAGCAAATACAACGGTTTAACCCCGATACCATCCGCACCATTGTTATCGATTCTGCAGTAGATATCCGTTCGCATAAACTACGGGCGCAGGATTTTATTGACGCGGTGATGGCCGATACCAGTTTTTATCGGGCTTTTCAGCATATGAAAAAATATGCCTTTACTGCCGAAAATCGCATTTACACCTACGATAAAAAAAACAAGGTTGATGGCAAGGTTTACCGCAAGCTTAAGCACAGTAATATAGCTGGTCAGCATAAAATTGAATATATAACCAGGCAGGATAGCGGTACCGTTTACAAAAAAAACGGCAAATACAATTTGTACACCGTTGAAATGTTCGATTACATTTTCATGAACGCCTACAACTCCGATTTTGTAGAGGGGGATGGGCTACCTGGCGAAAAAGGTAAAAACGAGAGTTATAAAGCCAAGCTTAAAACACTGGTGTTTACGCCAGGCCGCAGGGTTACCGGCATACCGTTCATCGGCGATAAAACCGAGATATTCAGTAGGGATATGCAGCAGTTTTACTACTATGAATTTGCCCGCGGCAAATACCTGGATACCATTCCTGTTTACCGCTTTAAGGTAAGGTGCAAACCCAGCACATCCGATGGCGACACCATGATTAAGGAAATGACCACCATTTTTGACGAGCGCACGTTCGAGATACTTGGCCGCTACATCGACCTTAAATTCAGTAACCTGTTCGTCGATTTTAATGTGCAGATGAACATCGAACTCAACAATTTTAACGGGCAGCTACTACCCATTAAAATAACCTACCAGGGCAACTGGGATATTCCTTTCCACAAAGAGGAGCGCGCAAGTTTTTTGATTGTGCATAAGGATTATAAGAGGGAGTAGGGGGCTATCTTTCAAAATTATGTCATATATCCTTTTAATAACCGGGGGTATAATCTTTCTTTACGGTTAACTTTTTTAACATTCATTTATTTAGATAACCACCTGCTTTGTAAGTATTTCAATATAATGCCCAATGGGGTGTTATTTATACACGCCGCCTCGATAAAAAAATATATTTTTGATGGATAACTTTTTAAGTTAAACCAATTGAAGCGCTTGCGTACCCTTAAATTAATTTTGCTTTTTACTGCTATTCTTGATTTTACGCTGGCGCGTGGCCAGTCGGTAAATTGTACAGGCAGTTTGGGCGATCCGGTAATTACCGAAACCTTTGGATCGGGCTCAAATCCGGGTAGTGCGCTACCGGACGGAATCAGCAACATGTCGTTTAGCAGCTACTGCCCCAACGATGGCTCGTACACCATTGTAAATGCCACCAATATATATGGCGGGGTTACAGGTAATTGCCACCCGGAGGCCTGGCAAACTGTAACTCATGACCACACCGGTGATGCTAACGGCTATATGATGATGATTAATGCATCCTACACGCCAAGTATATTTTTTACAAAGACCACGCCCGCCGTGTTATGCGAAAATACCACATACGAATTTTCGGCCTATATCCTGAACCTGATTAAGGCGGGCTCACCAGCCATCCGGCCAAATATTAAATTTACTATCGAAACTACCGCTGGCATGGTATTGGATTCATTGGTTACCGGTGATATTTTGGAATCAACCAGTGGCGACGACTGGATACGCAAGAGCTTCTTTTTTACAACCCCGCCAAATACCAGCCAGGTGGTTTTAAAAATGACCAACGAGGCCCCAGGCGGCAACGGCAACGACCTGTTGCTCGATGATATCAATTTCAGGGCATGTGGCCCAATAGTGCAAACAGGTTTTACCTCTGTCGATACTAACCAGCCGCAAAATCAATGTGTGGGCGAAAATAAAACTTATACGCTTAAATCGAAGATCGGGGCCGGATACACTAATCCTAAAATGCAGTGGCAGGTAAACAAAAACGACGGGAACGGCTGGCTTGATATTGCCGGGCAAACAGCAGATGCCTATACTTTTACACTGGGCGGCAATGCAGCCAGTATGTATGAATACAGGCTTGCCGCGGCCGGAGGTTCAAACATAAACTCGCCTACATGCAGGGTGTTTTCGGAGCCGCTGAGTGTTAACGTAAACGCTTATCCTGTTGTGCCAGATGTATCACCTGTTCAGGAATGCGAGGGTAAAACTGTTACGTTAAACGTATTTGGAGGGGCAACTGTTGATTGGACGGGGCCTGGCATTACCGCTGCTAATAAAAATCAAAACCCACTGATACTTACAAATATAAAACCTGCCGATGCAGGCACTTATAGCTTTATAGTAACATCGGCTGCCGGCTGCTCTACCTCAAAATCGACAACAATCACCGTTATCCCTAAGGTGGTTATTACCCTAAATACCCCAACAGTTACCATTTGTAAAGGCGCATCCACTAATTTAAGTGCAAGTGCCCTGGGTGCCATCAGCTACAAATGGACGCCTGGCAAAGGTTTATCTGATAGTACTATTGCTAACCCCGTAGCTTCGCCCGCAGACACTACAATATACAAGGTTATAGTCATCAACAATATTGGCTGTACCGATACCGCTGCTTTAACTGTTAATGTGCTGCCGCCGCCGGTTGCAATTACGCAAACTAAACAAAGCATGTTCCAGGGCAGGCCAATTACCCTGGTAGCGTCGGCACAAAGCGCCGATGTTTTCAACTGGACACCCACTACCGGCCTTAGCGATGCCAATGTGTTAAACCCGGTTGCCAACCCGGCCGATGATATAAAATATACATTGCATGTAAAATCGACCTATAATTGTGGCGAAGATACCAGCAGCGTTTTTGTAAAAGTTTATCATAAAGTGGTTGTGCCTAACGCTTTTTCGCCCAATGCCGATGGCGTAAATGATAGCTGGGAAATTGAAGGTCTTTTTACCTACCCCGAAAGCGTAACAACGGTGTTTAACCGTTACGGACAGCAGATATTTAAAAGCATTGGCTACGCCAAACCCTGGAAGGGCACCTATAACGGCGCCAAATTACCACCCGGCACCTATTACTACATCATCGACCTTAAAACGGGCCAGCCTAAACTTACGGGATGGGTGTTGATTGTTTTATGATTTTTATATGATTTCACCGATTATTGGATGATTACATAGATTTGATTGCTGATTTAACCAAATGGATTGTTTATGATGTCATTCAGCCACATGAAAAATCGGTGAAATCAACCGCAATCGGTGAAATCATTAAAACAATATGAACTTATCTATCTGCTCGTTGGTAAACTTTATGGTATCGGCGTTTAACAGCTGGCCGGTTTCATCAAACTCCTTGTTGATGCCTGAAATATGTAGTTTAAGAGCCATCACATTCAGGTGTACATAGTGGCAAACACCGGTAAAATGATCAATACCCCTGATGTTGCCATATTTGCCCGATGATATGCCAACCAGCGCTGCTTTTTTATCATAAAAGCTCGCCGGAAAGTCGCAGGCGTCAATAAAAACTTTTAGTACCCCGGGGTAGCTGCCATTGTACTCGGGTATCACAAATATAAACTTATCGGTTTGGGTAATTATTTTTTGAATTTCGGCAAATTCCGGGCTTCGCTTGCCATAAAGGTCGGTTTCAATAAGGTTGGACGGCAATTGCGCCAATGATAGTACACCCGCTTCAACTCCTTTTTCCTGCAGTTTTTGCTGATAATATTTGGCCATTTTTAAGGTAGAACTGCCGGGGCGGTTAGTTGATGCGATGATAGTTATCATTTATAATTATTGAATTATTGATTTATTGAATTATCGAATTGTAAGTCTTTCAGCATCTAAATTGCTGATATGTACAGTATTAAATATAAAAGAGAAATAGCGTCATCTTGCTCATTCATCAATCAATAATTCAATAAATCGATAATTCAATAATTGCTAATTATGTTTGTAAATTGACTAAACCTGTGGATTTCGTAATTGTTTAATTCCGTATCTTTATCACCGGATAAAAACATTACGAAAGTAGAAATTTCTGACCCTACTTTACGTTTATATAAATCATTGTAACATCAAAATTTTTTATACTATAGAATGAGTAAAATTATTGCTTTAGCCAACCAGAAAGGTGGCGTAGGAAAAACTACATCATCTATAAATCTGGCTGCAAGTTTGG
>Ga0307515_10004228_pt1 | contig 29830 bp, 13 predicted proteins | sample 17_EM_MG_FD_194513 | JGI IMG/M metagenome (GOLD analysis project Ga0307515, IMG submission 194513) | Populus trichocarpa ectomycorrhiza microbial communities from riparian zone in the Pacific Northwest, United States - 17_EM | ecosystem: Host-associated > Plants > Roots > Unclassified | place... | reverse complement strand
GGTTGATAGCTGAGGTTTGAATCTCTGACGTTTTATTGAGGCGATATATCTTATACAATTAGCCTTGTTAGTTGTTACCATGGAATATTAAATTTTAACATCAAATTAATTAATATTAACCCGAACCTTAAATAAAATCATGAGTCGAGTTTGATTAAGATATTGTTTAATATTATGATAAAAATTATTTTTAAAAAAAATTATTTTTACTATCATCGTATCAAAATAAACTAAAATATCAAAAAAAATCTTAATTTATAAAAAAAATAAAAATAAAAAACATGGCTGAGACACTCAAACAAACAATGCCTTAATAACTTTGATATATGGGGTTAGGATGCTTTGAAAATGAATGTGAAAGTAAAAAAAAATAAAAAAGTAATGGATATAAAGGTCAAAGTGTTGTTTATACTATGTGAACGTAAGAGAAGTGTGAGAATATAGAGAGTGCATTGGATATATGTTCAAAGGAGTCAACTATACATCTGTAATTGTGAGCGATAAACCTTTTTTTTTTTTAGTGTTAATTTATCATGTATTTTTTTAATTTAATTTTTTATTTTTTATTTCTTCACTTATTTGTTAAATTTTTATTTTTTTTTTAATTTTATTTTGCAATTAAAGTCTATTGTTTTTTTTATTCGACCCTCATTCTTTTAAATTTTTTTGTAAAAGTTTTTTTTTTCAATTTAACCCATAGTAAAAGATTTTTATTTGTCCTCTAATTTTATTTTTTTTATTTTGATTTTCACCCTTATTCTTTTTAATTATAATTTTTTTTAGATCATTTTATTTCATCAATTTTTTTCTTGATTTCATCCTTCAATGTTTTATTTATTAGAAATTGGGCTTCACAGTTTTTCTATTTATGATGCTACAATCTAATAATTCAGGTCACAATCTTGAAAAGTTAATGCAATTCAAAAAAAAATTGTGGCTTATTTTTTTTAATATAATTTCATTGTTCTATATTATTTTTTTAAAAAATAATTAGTTTTGTGGTTATCTTCAATTTATTTTCTATCGATTTATCTCAATCTTATAACCTAGATCACAAGTTTTGCAGATCTTATTTTAATATAGATTTTCTTTTTTAAATTGTCTTGTGTGTATTTAATTTTTTAAAATACTATTGTGATTTATTTATATATTTTTTTGTTTTATATAGATGAACTTTATTTTTAGATGATATTTCTAATGCCTTGCATAATATTTTTTTATTCAATTTGATTTCATGTGTATGTCTATTTTAATATCTTTTATTGATTTTAATAAACAAATTCAATAAACACAACCAGTTAAATATTTTATATTACAAGATCAAATATTTTAATCTACATCTATCTCTTAATTTCTCTAATTTTACTTTTAGTTATTGTTAATGAATTATTTATTTATTTATTTATATAAATAATTATTAATTTATTTAATTAAATACGTTCATAATTATTTTGATTTATACTTTGAATTTTTTTTATATATAAAATAACCCTTCAAAATTGTTCGTATATCTAATTGTTTTTTTTTTAAAAAAAAAACAACCCATAACAATTTACGAGTCAAATAAGTAGTATTTAATAGATGGTGTGAAAAGAAAATATTTCTCATCTACTCAAAGTACTGGAGTGGTGGGTTCCGTAATTACGAGGTCCATCTTACATGAAACCTAACGAGGGAACTCTATAGTTCACATCACTCATTAATTTAAAGCACTGGATACTTACAGTTACTAAGAGAAAAATAGAACTGTTTTCCTCTTATTTAATTTTCATAAATAAAAGAGGTAATTTATAAATATTTTATAATTTCTTCCAGTCAACACTATCGGCTTGGTGCTGGAAATGACAGTTTTCTAAATTTAAAGGTTTTATAAACAAGAATTTACTTTAAATTAACTAAATATTTTTCTCAACTACTAAATTAAATTTAGACATCGACACTATTACTACTACATATGCTTTATTACCTCACCAATAAATGATTTTGCCTCGAACACTAAAAGCAACAGATAACTAACAATTTGGCTAGTTTGTTTTAAAATTTAAGGGTATACGATAATAAATAAATAAATAAATAAAATCACTCTCCTCCTAGAGGAAAGAAACGTTATGGTGGTTAGGGGAACTTATTAGCAATCAGCAGAAGTAGCTCTGCACTGATTATTGTATGGTATCCTATGTAGGACAGCAAGCAAGAAAAAGAACTATAGAGAATTAACGAATATTTAAAAAAAATGAAAATTAAGTGTCAAGGATGGATTAAATTATGATTAGGGAAGATATGATTAGGGATCGCGAGGCTCAAGTGTCAAGGATGGATTAAATTAACGAATATTTAAAAAAAAAATTGAAAATTAAGAAGGGGATGGCTATTGCTAATTTTTAAGGGTATAATACGAAAACATGCCTAAATTTGAAGACCATAATGAATTTAACTTTTTTAAGTGACGCACTCTCTAGGGAGTGTTTAGCATTGAAGTTGGACACGTTTGTTTTCATCGAGATTTGATTTTTTTGTGTTTTAAATTAATTATTTTTTGTGTTTTTTTATTATTTTAATGTGCTGATGTCAAAAATAAATTTTAAAAAATAAAAAATATTATTTTAATACATTTTCAAGAAAAAAAACAATCTATATCATACTTCCAAACACCCTTGGGTGTTTGGTGCCAAGTTTGAACCATAGCTTTGTAAATTTTTGAATTTGTTTTTGAATTTAATTTTGAAAAAATTAAAAAATATTATTTTAATATATTTTTAATTTATCAGGAAGTAAAAGGCATGGTTGACACTATACTAATAGAAAATTGGATAATAAATTACTGAATCTAAATTCTATTAGTATTTTTAATTATTGATAAATTTATTGACAAAATTATATCATTAAAAAAAAACTCATTAGGGGTTTTTGTTTTAATAGATATTTTCGTAAAAACTCAGTGGCATAAGATCTTGTTTAGTTGTGTGGGAGAAGATGATTTTGATTTTAATAAGACCTTAAGGCTACTAAAAACTTACATGGTCATTAATTTCAGGGCTCGTGGGATTAACACAAATACTAAATAATCTAAATAAATAATCTAAATAAAAATATAGCACAAATGCACAGGATATGCAACATGGGATGTTCATCACACATAAAAATAAATAAATTATATATATGTTTTTCTCACTGATAAATAATCAAATGTTTATACAACTATATACATGTGTCATATATTTCACATAAGATTTTTAATTAACTATTTTATATGATTAGACAATAATAAAGTACAATTCTCAGGGGGGGAAATGAAAAAAGTCATCTTATTTGAAAGGAAACTCTTAATAATTTCATAAATTGCTATAAGGTATAGTCAACAGAAGTTTTTTTAATTATTATTTTTGGAAGGCTACATTTTGAAAGAATACTCGTAAACACCTATAAAAAAAACATGACAAAAAAAATAAAAAAATATACATATCATTATATTAATGAAATATATACAAGTAAATTACATTTTAAAATTATGATCTAGAAATTTATTCGTATAATATATTTTTTTCAATGTTTAGCATCACTTGTGCTTATACATGCAAAGCATAAAAGTAAATTAATAAGTTATATTATGAACGAGAAGTGCAAAGTTGAGTTCATAGTTTTTAAATATGATCTAATAGTTGATTATGTATCCAGATTATCGGGTTATCCTAGATAGATCTTAATTTTTTTTAAAATAATATTACTTTTATTAAAAAAATAATCAATAAATTACAACTTGATTTTTGATTAACTCGTGTTAGATAACTAGATGAACTCAGATTTTTTATCAAACCACTTAAATGTTTTTTTTTGTTTTTTTTTAACTCAGGCCAACCCAAATATTAAAATCACATGTGAGTATACAAATTAATAAATCTGCCAAAAAAAGTTAACACAAGGATTTCCCGTGACCATGAGAAAATATACCTACAAGTAAAGATTGGATGGAATATTTGGAAGAGATCAAATATAAAATCCTTTTCAACAATAGAATATTGGGATAAAATTTAAACACCCTTTTCGTAACCAATGATCAAAGAACTGGAAAACACTTTATTAAATCAATACAACCTGCAGGTAGATCTGCACAAACCATGCCTAATATTGCCAAGCTTTCTAGGTCACACACATGAACTCTGAAGTCACGAGGAACCGAAAGCCTCTTTAAATTGCTCGTGATCAGACACCATCTTGTTAGTAAGAAAATCATTTACTTTTACTTTAAATTTTCTTTATTTTCTAGGTTAACTTAACACCTTGAGTACCTTTCCGTATAAAAAAGAAAATATCTTAGAAACCATGTGGTTACTAATATAATTATCACTGAATGTTTATATTGTCATTAATTTCATAACCCATAGAATTAGTTGAAGTACGTATGTTGGCCCGAAATAATAATAAAAAATCTCTTAGAATCTATTTAATAATACAATGGAATTGTTTTAGTAAAATTATGTTTAGAGACTCTTGCTTGATTTTTCATATAATTTTCGATGATTTTGATATTTTTATTATCTAGGAAACCAAAATAACTCCGGTAGAGCAAACTTTTCAACTTAAATATATTTTGAGAAATATTTTAAAATACATTAATTCCAGCTGCATTAGGAAATAGAACAGCAGAATAGCAACAAGAGAGAATAATCGCCATGAAAAAGCAACCAATGATATTACGACCACGAGGACGACGACGACGCTCACAAGAATGCTGTCCACAAGATCTTGCTATGAGTAATGGTGGTTGCAAAATGTTTTGTCGTTGGAAGTTGATAGCCTTGAAGAATGATGCCTGTGAAAGAATTATTTTTTAGATGAGTTTTTTTTTTTTGGTTTAAAACTTGTATATAATATTATTTCATGTTATTAATTATAGGTTGATGAATTTTAAATTTATAACCGTTCAATTATCAAGAGTTTAATACTATATAAAAAATTATATACATTTAATAATTTTAAATAAATTATTACAATATAATTTATATTATTATCATTAAATATTAAAGTTACGTAAATTAGAACACGATAAATCTGTAAAAACATTGATTATAATCTATTTGGAAATATGATTGTGATTGTGGTTGTTTTTCAAAGTGCTTTTTATTTTGAAATACATTAAAATAATATTTTATTATTTTAAAAAAATTATTTTTAACATCAGCGCATTAAAATGATATAAAATATAAAAAAATTAATTTTTAATAATAATTTTTAATTTTTTTTTAAAATCATGAATTGGACTCGTTTCCAAACAGTCTTACATCTTCACGTGTTGATGTGCAATTCTGCGGTCGGTCTCTCTTCTCCGCTGGCAGCAAGCCGGATGTGACTGGCTATTAATGGCGTGCAATTTCTTGGTACGGTGGGTTCTAGGTTCCACCGGTTCTAGTTGAATTAGACCATAAATTAATAAATCATGAGTGGATCCACCGGTTCTAGTTGAGTTTAATTAGCATATAGCCCTGCCTTGCCTTGCCTTGGATGATCTTGGGATCATCCAAGGCACAAGATGATGGCCTAAGTAGTAAAAGATGATTTTGGGTTTGTTCTTTCTGGTAGAACTTCTTCAAGCATAGCCCCTTGGATTTAGGCCCATTCATAAAAATCCATCTTGGGCTTCATTCGGATCCAACAAAAAAAGAGAGGTGGCCACCACAATTCCATACCGATCCAATAGCCCGAGCCCAGATACTCATCGCTTGGAAACTAAATCCTTGAATACAACATTTATGACAGGACATGATTGCTAGCAGAATTTTGAATTCCATGAAAAATGCAAATAACAAGCACAGGAAATAAGGGCATGAAGCCTCTTGGAGTTGCAATAATCTCAGAACTTGCGGGCAACCTGTATAAAAGAAACAAAAATTAATGTCAAATTGGACATCGGAGACGTTAATAATCCAAATCTTCAGTAATGCATAGTGCTTTAACACCACCACCACCACCACCACCACCACCACCACCAATTTCATAGTTCTCCTTTTTCTCCAAATTCAGGCAACGTAAGAATGTGTTCCAACTATCTAACAAGCCATGAAAAATTAATGAAATGAAGACCACGACAACTCTACTTCTTTACCTGATTTATACCAGATCAAGGTTGTCTTTGCTGTCAGCTGCTTGCCAGTTCTGTAAAACTCCTGCCTCCAAGGCAGATACAAGTCTGCTAGTGTCAACAGATTAGATACCCTGAACTCAGGGTGTGCCTACAAATAAAACATCACAACTTCAAAGTCTGGACCATTTAACTCCATGAAATCTCTGACTTGAGTTTCATTTTCGGGGATTTATCCTGATATTTGTTGTATGTGTGCATGGAAAATTCAATGGCAAGGCTTGGATTCGCATGTCTACCTTGTTAAACTCACATCTATATCCAGTTACCTTCCACAGGGTACTGCAGAAACAGACTATTTCCCATGATTACGATTTGCTTTCTGGCAAGGCTAAGGTTATGAAATTCAGTTGAGATCAATTGTTGATAAGGAACCAACCTTTTTTCAATAATTATTTCCTTGAAGGTCAAATATGAAGGCCCTTCAACGAGAAATGAGACAAAGAGAAACATAAACACCTTGCACCACCTACTAATTCATTTAGCCAGCCTCTGAAGCAGCTTGTGATTTGATCATAACTGCAAGTAGAAAACCAAATTGATAGATACAAATTTCAGGTATAAAATATTAGTTGTTCTGAAAGTATACTATTTGCAGAAAAGAAATCAAAATCAAGATGAAAACATTAACTTGCTCTAATTATCTTCACAATCTTTCAATAGAAAGGAAATGTTGAAATTTAAATATTGAAGAACTGATGAAAGTCTAGCCAAAAGTTTAAAAAAGGAATTACTGGCAAGAACAAAAAAGAAATAAAATAGTACAGCGAAAAAGTAAATCATTGCAGGAACAAAATTTGGCTATATTTAAGGAAAGTCTTCAGCAGGAAGTTAAAGCCAACGATGCTTCAGTTCTCAGATAGATAAATATACCTGGGTGGCTGGGTCAGAGACTACTTTTCCGTCTATGTTAATGTATGGAATGTGCCTTATCTTGAGCCATTCTTTTACTCTTCCCTTTATCTGTTGTACTAAAAGGGGACATGCTCGAATACGTAGTTCTAAAAGTGAGGAAGGCAAGCCCTTCCCTGGAAATGATGTGAGCTTGGGGCAGTCACTGATGCTTAGGCGTTCAAGAGAGGAGAGATTTTGAAAGCCGCTGTAGGATAGGTACTCAAGATTCGGAAAATCTTCAATGCTTAGTCTGTTTAGAGCAGAAGGCAACCTCACTCCCATGTCCACAGATGGAAAGGATATATGAGAGAATCCACCTTGAATGATGAGGGTTCTAAGAGCGGAGAGTTTGTGCATGCCCCAGTTAAACAGTAGCTCACAGATCTTAAGATCTACGGTAGCAAGATATGTTAGGCTAGTAGGAAAACCCTCTTCTGGAAATGATACAATGTCTGGACAGTAGTAAATTGACAGTTCTTCAAGAGACATGAGATTGTGCATATGATCAGGGATAGCCTTGAGTCCATCACATTTGATGATGAAGAGCCTCCTTAGGTTTATGGGCAACCCCTCAGCGGCAAAGGAAACAAGAGCTGGACAGTACCATATTGAAATTTCACGAAGATGGCATAATTTATGTAGGCCTTCGGGCAAAGATCTAAGGTTAAAGCAGAACCATATTTTCAAATTTTCAAGGGACATGTTATCCTGAAACCTGTCCGGCATTGATTCCAAATTTTCACACGAGTCAATAGCGAGGTGTTTAAGCCCTGCCGGTAGTTTGTCTCTGGATGATAAGGATTTGAGCTTTGAACATGAACAAACCTGGAGGTACTTAAGAGCTGAAGGTAACTCACCTATGGAAGTGAGAGAGTTGCATATTCCAACATACAAGTACTCAAGAAGAGATGAGTTGTTCCCGCTGCAACTGGTATTCTCATCAGATTTCTTTGACGAGGATCCCTCCCCATCATCCAGTAAGCATAACAGATTCTCGCAATATCTTATCTCCAACTTTTTTAAAGTTGGAGGTAGCTGGATTCTTCCAAAGGATATTAAAGACTCGCAATTTTCAATGCGCAACTGCTCAAGACACATCATATTGTAAGTCACTGCAGCAGGTAAGGGGGTTAAAGCGTTGCAGCCAACAATCTCAATGATTCTCAGTGTGGAGGGCAAACCAGCCTCGGGAAACGAAAGGAGTCTCGGACAGTATTGAATTTTCAGCTCTTTAAGGGACACTAGGCTGTGAACCCATTGTGGTAACTTCTTGAGGCTCTCACATGTACTAAATGTCAAAGATTCAAGCTTGCAGTTAGCCAGCTGCTGTTGCATATACACAGGTACTTCTCCTTCCATCAAAGAAACAACTTGGGGACAGTTTCTAACCTCCAACTTAAGAAGGGAAGTGAGCTGTTTTGCCAATGCCACTCCATTTTCGTACAAAGATGTCAATTCCATGCAATTAGCAATCTCCAATTCCTGTACTTCTGCCAATGGTTGGATGAATCCTTCTGCTAGGTAAGTGAGCTTTGAAATGTTGGAAATTGTCATGGAGTTGAGAGATCTGAGATAAACGCCACCTTCGTACACCACTTCTTTGCAGCCATTGATTACCATTTTGCACAGCTTTGGAAGACTATGAATTAATACCACCAACTTCTCGCATTTTTTAATCACAAGTTTTTCTAGTGATGGAGCACTTGGAGGTAATTTTTTGCACAGATTGGGACAGCTTTTAACAGACAGCTTATTCAAGAGAGGGAATTCGTCAGAACCAACCCCACAAGGAATCCATTCCTCCCATTCCTCCCATTCCTGCATGTTCTTGAAAAGTAAAGTCTCTAAAACTGGAAAAGGCTTTGAGCAACCTTGTCCATAAAATTCAGGACCTACTTTTTTTACTGCAGTTAAACTTACTATGCTGAGATTTTTTAAAGAAGGCAGCAGTCCAAGAGGTGGCAAGGAAGTGCATTTTGTACAGTTCTCTAACCTTAGGAGAAATATGCTGGAGAATGATGGATTTCCTACCCAGGTTGGAAATGTTAGGCCAGCATAGCAGTTGATGGTGAGTTCTTTGACTTTTCCATGAGGTCTAAGATCATCGAGCACATCTTTGTCAACCTTCTCATTTCGTGAATTATCTGTTCTGGGACTCCATTCCAGCAACAAAACTTCAAGGTTATTTATATCTTTTATGTTGGCCTCCATTGCTTCCCGAGCATCAATCACATTCTCCAAGCCTGTAATACAAAGCGTTCCTCGAAGAGATTTCAAATTCACCAAGGAACTCAACCTAGAGCCCTTATCTTTGCCCAGGACAAAATCGGAAAGTGTCTGCAGATTTGTCAGCTTTTCAATTCCCATTGGCATCGCTTTGATTGAACTTGCACTTGTGATATCAAGATGCCGGAGGTTGATGAGACTCCCCAGTTTTGAAGGCAGCCCTTCAAGAAGACAACATCCTTTCAGTAACAAAGTCTGCAAGTTGTATAGAGAACATACTGATTGAGGTAAATTTCTGATTGCCGAGAAGGAAAGATTAAGAAACCTTAAATGTTTCAGATCTCCAATTGAATTTGGTAGCGTATCAATGCAGTAACCACTTAAAGACAGCACCCTCAGAAATTCTAATTCTGGCAACAAATCAAAAGGGACATGACTAGTTAAGTAGCCTGTATTATGACCTAAAAGAGATGGCAGTGGTAGGAAAGTTCGTAAACGTTTAGTAGTATGGAATACTTCAAACTTTCTGATACCATCCCAGCCACGGATATAGGAGGAGTGGCGAGCTCTCTTGGATACTTTGAACTGCTTGATGGCATTCAAATCATTACCCAATTGAAAACATGTGTCTCCCGCAGCCCACTGAGCCAGATCACTCACGAGATCATGCATCACAAATCGAGATTCATCTCAGTTTGCTACTTGAAAAATTGACCTCGACACTAGATCACGAAAATACTCCGCACCCATATCTTCCATTTGCTTGTTCTGTACTTGTTGTGGAACCAAACCTTCTGCCATCCATAGAAGGACAAGATCCTTCTCTTCAAATTCAAAATCCTTCGGAATTAGAGCAGAATATGTAAAACACCTCTTCAAATGTGAAGGGAGATGGTAGTAGCTCAATCTTAAAACAGGGAGAATGTCACTTTGGGAGTCTGACAAGTCCCATATCTTACTATTCAGTATGTCTTCCCACTCATCCTCCCTTTGCTTAGTGCGTAAGAGGCCACCAAGAGTTCTGGCTGCCAAAGGCAAACCCTTACACTTGGTAACGATTCTCTCACAAACTGATTGGAGGTTTGTTTGTGCGCCGAGATCTCTATTTTCGAATGCATGCTTCACAAACACAGACCAGCAATCTTGGTCTGATAGTGGCTTTAGGCAATGGTATTCAGTCGGTCCAACCATTAGTGCAACGTCTGCATCACGAGTGGTCAGAATTATCTTACTTCCTGGTGCTCCGGCTGCAAAGGGAGTTTTCAACGCTACCCAGAGACCATAATTCTTGTTCCATACATCATCTAAAACAAGAAGAAACTTCTTTCCGGCTAGCGCCTCCCTCAATTTGACCTGAACTTGATTGTACTCCTTGAAATCACAGGGATGCGAAGTGACTGACTCGAGAATCGCCTTTGATATTCTCATAACATCAAAGTCATCCGACACACAAGCCCATGCTTTTGTACCGAACCGTTCCTTGACCAATCCATCCTGAAACACATGCTGTGCAAGAGTTGTTTTGCCGATACCACCCATACCGACAATTGGAACGATATGAAAATTAGTATCATCGTGATTTGCCTCTTCGGTCAACAGCAAATCAATTATCTTCTTCTTATCTCCATCCCTGCCATAGATGACAGGTTCATTTGGGACAGAGGCACTAGGTGGTTTCTGCCATGCATCAGTTGATGTCCTTCTACCTCCACTCATCTTTCCTAAACCAAGTTCAATTCTCTGCTTCGCCATTCCATCTAACCGGCTACTCACCTCTTTCATCTTTGACCTCATCTTGGGATTGAACTTAATAGCACTTGCACTGATTTTGGTAAATGATACGGTAGTAGACACTATCCTCCGTACCTTGCTTGTGCTAGCCTCTTCTGCTGCCATCAACTCCCTTCGTAAAGATTCAGTAGCAAATTCATCAAGCAAGTCCTCCACATCATATGCCAAGTCTCTTAGATCATCCAGCCATATCTTCACAGCCTTTTCCGTCAGCTGCTTTTCTTCCGCGTCATCAAGTACCTCCTGGACCTTCAATAACATCCCTCTCCACTTGTCTGCCTTCTTCCAAATGCCCTCTCGACGTGCAAACTTCAAGAACTCAGGAGATGTCAATCTTGTAAACAGCATTCCAAGGAATGCAGCAAGAAAAATCTCACCAATTGCCATGTTTTTGCTCTCGCAGAGGAATCAATCAAAGATAGATGGGGAAAAAGTAAACAGAATGCTTGACAGTAATAGTAATAATTGATTAGTGCAGGCAACCAAAGCAGTTGCAGCAAAGAAATTGAGATCGCAGGTGGTTCTCATTTCATTTGTCCAAGTCAAAACATTAAACTAGTTTGTTTGCAAGTTGCTCTTAATCTTATTATTTTTTGGCTCTCTTTTTTGTGTGAAAATGAAATCACAACGTCTATCAATAATATTCTCTAAAGTCAAATAAGCAAGTAGGGGCGATAAACATAACACATACCGATACTCTAATTAAAAAAAAAAAAAAACTAAATGTCATTAGTCTTTTACTGTTGATGCAGATATCTGTGAATTAAAATAATGTAAAAATGATTTGGCCTTGCAAAAAAATAGAATAAGTATGCAATTGAGGGTAGAGATATCTTTTCTATGAGATACTTGCGAGATTGCATATTTGATAGGGGGCAGAATGGTACGTGCACTTTTTTCTGCTACAGTATAGCTATTATTTTTCCCTTCAAAGCACAAAATATTAATCTTTAAATTAGAGGCTCTTCTGTCTTTTTGGATAAAAAATGAATAGTAAAAGTATAATTATACCCTTGAAAGAGGAAAAAAAATATACATGCATGGAGTAGTGTATTCGTCTTTTCCTTTAATTAAAACAGCTAAATGATAAAATTACCCTTGAAACACTGCGGGGTGTTTTGATCTTTTTAGATTGGTTTTTTTTGTTATTCTTGGATTTTGACAAAGACATCTTGGTAACTTTAGGTTCAAAAATATTATTTAAATAAAAGCCACAACGCACGCGTCAGCGCGTGATGGCCACACCATTCAAGTGGCGCATGAGAGCCCGTACAACAACCCAAATCCTGCATTCACAGCAGTGATAGGAGCGGTGCATCATCCACTTTCAGGTGGTGTTGCATGTGCTCACAAAGAAGATCTAGTTAGGTTACAGTGAAGGTTCTTTCTTTCTTCTCTATTTGCTCTCTCATTCCCTAGAAAATCATGCCTGAACTTTCAAAAAAACAATTGTGTTTTCTGGTTTGTAATCTTATTGATTTTAGTCCTCCTTCTTTTAATTACTGTTTATTTGCCTTTTGAACCTTTTTGAAGTTTGGATTTTTTTCAATTTCATCCTTGGGCATTTTATTCAATTTAATTTTTTTTTCTGGTTTGGTCCTTCTATTTTTAATTGCTCTATTTACATGCTTTATACTTTTCTTGATTATTTGTTTTTCTTGCAATTTCATCTCTTTTCATTTTATTGCATTTGTTTTTTTAATTCATTTTTAGTCCTTATTCTTCTAGTTATTATATTCTTATTTTTTTCTCAATTTTGTCCACCAACATTTAATTTCATTTGGTTTTCTATCCAGTTATGATCCTTATTCTTTTAATAACTATTTTTTTATCATTTTCTTTGCTTTTTTTGTTTTACAATTTAATCTCTAATTATCATCTTTCATTTTTTATATCATATTTGGTCTGCATTGTTTGAGTTTTAAATTGTTTTACAATTGAATATTTTTCTTTGTTATTTTTTTGTGATTGCCTTCCAATAAGGCAGTCCTTTATTAAAAGTTTATTTTTTATTCTGATCTCATAGCGTGAGTGGCGAGTTAATCGAATTAATCCGGGTTGATTCAAATTTTTTCCTCCATTTTTTATGACTTTTATTTTTCAATTTCATCACTTTGCAATAAATTATTAACCGTTAAACTTTGCTAGTTTTTCACTTTTCTTTTTATTCGGTTATTCTGAGAGTGAGTTGGTAAAGTTAACTCGGGTTAATTTATTTTTTTATATATTTTTTTATTGAACTTTGGTTTTTTTTACTAGGTCATCCTTTTGATATTTCTTTTTCATCCCGATCTTATATCACAAATTGTTTGTTCGTTAAGTTATCCCGAGTTAACTCGAGCTTTCTTCTTCAATATTATATTTTTTAATGTTTTTTTTTATCTTTGACATTAAATTATTAGGCCTTAAACTTTATAATTTCTTTTTTTTACGGTTCTTTCGGCCTTATATTCTAGATCATATTTTTAGTTAATTTAAACTAAATTATCTCGGATTATCATTGTCTAAATTTTTTTTTAGCATTGAAAAAAGTTTGCCCAGCATATAACAGAGCGCAAGCTAGTGAATTCTAAATCTGCTCATTGTTTGAATATAATATCAAGAAATGCAGTTCACTTGCTCTAATGGTTGCAAGTTGCAAGCTGCAAGCGTGTTGTCAAACACGAAGCTTAGAGTTGGTTTCCTGTGTTGTCAACCAATCCATGCTAGTTTTTCCTCTTGTATCTGGGATTGGAGTAAATGGTTTTTTTAATTAAAAATATAATAAAATAATTTCTTTTTAATTTTAACAATAATATATTAAAATTATTTAAAAACAATTAAAAAATCAATTTAATACAAAAATAATTTAAAAAACAGGTTGTAACGTAAAAAGCAATAATAGACGTGCAAACCACCAAGTACATCGAGACTAGATCTTTTCACAGTCAGGTTGTAAACGAATCATTTAAACTTCAATCTATTTATGAAGAATTTCTTTCGAGAATTAATTTTTTTTTTTTACTGTCAAAACTGAAATTATAACCTTGTGATCTTTCTGCAATGAGAACAATAATGCAGTCACTGTAACTTGAGAAAAACAAGTGTCCATCTCCTGCTCTAGGCTAAAAGCAGAGCCCTTCAAAGCTAATTAGTGTGATTTACCTTGTATTTGAGCTAAAACATTGTCGTGGCTGGACTCTTGAGTAGACACCTATATATATATATATATCACGGTGTTCATCCTGCTATGTCAATACAGATATAAACTGTCATACAGGACCAATGACCCATGAAGAGGCAGCTAAAGGTCCTGTCAAGTGTGCCCTTTTACTTGATGGGGGTTCCACTATTTGCTATTTTGATCAAAACTGAAAAGTCGCCAGCTTTTGACCCAGCACTTCCCACTCGGACACTCGTTTTACCTTGGATCATGGATGCTGTGAAAAGACTCCCGAGTTAATAATCCTTCCTGATATGCTTTCTGGTTCAGTCATTTTATGACATGCTCAAACACTACAACAAAATCATACAGGTAAGATGGGATTAATTCCAGAGCATATATTTGTTTCCTGGTACGAAGCAAAAATGCCTCCATGAAGCTTTCAAAGTTTCTTCGAGATACGCCAGCTACCGATGTAAGATGGCGGGTAAAACCCTTTTATCTCCACAAAATTATTGAACTTCAAGATTAAGGAAAAGAATGAGAGTATTCTTGTATATTAAATTCAGGCTCCTTGGTACTCCAAGGTGTCCAACTAGTCTTGATTGATCAAATGAACTGTCATCCAAGTCAAATTCTTTCCCTTGTAGTCTCATGCGTGATCACTAATAAGCATGGACGGCGTTATTTTTCACATCACATCTCTTTGCTACGATCTCTCTTAGCAGTTGCAGAAGAAAGAGATTGAAGAGTGAAGCAGGCACCTGAGTTGCCATTATAAGGAAAGGCACACAGCATTCCATCAAGGGAGACAACCCCTCACAATCACATGAAAAAGTGGTCATGGCCAACGAAATCACTTCCAATTTCCCAGCTCCAATTTAGAAGTCAGAGACCGTTACCGTTCAAATTACAGGGGCTCAAAGACTCCCTTCTGTTAATACACCGGAGAAGTAAAATATTAAGCTAAAAGATGACTTGCACTCAGACTTCAAACTTGGCATTCTTTAATTTCAGTGAGATCACATATCCAAACTCCAGAAAATGGCAAGCACAGCCTAAAATGATATATCATCCTGACATGATAAGTATGCTTCACGTACACAGAAGCTTATTTTAACTAGTCTTTTTTTTTATGCACGCATCATCATCTCAAAAATTGAGCTGCCAGCAATAATAGGTGCCAGGTGAATCCTGCAGATTTGAGCCAAATGAAACAGTGGACTCCAAATGAAATTCTCCACTCTATTTTTCCAGAACTGGCTTTTGCTGTGTAACAAGACGATACACCGGGTAATTTCAACTCTTTGGTCTTCAACATGAATTTCGCGCTGTCTGCTCTTTTCAAGGAAATAAATCCTGAATATCCAGGATATCAGCAAGCACACCAGCTGCTGTGGTATCATTGCCAGCTCCAGCGCCTTGAATAACCAAAGGTTGTTTGTTGTAACATCGGCTGTATATCTCCAACTGCAATTGCATCAAATGAAGCATGTGAAGTTCTAGACATGATGGCATAATATGACCATCACATTGTATGGAAAATCAAAAGTACATTACACATGATAAATTATCTTTCAAAGTTTCCTAAATCCTAAAAATATGCAGAGTAAACATATATTCATTAAAGACCTGCAACTTGTGGTTTAGCCTTTGAATCATCAGGTCCTCTCCACCTATGTGTGTCTGTATATGTATGCTTACATACACATAATTGCAATATCCCATTAGTACTTGGAACTTCAAAGTGCTACCAAAGACAATGCGGTTCAGTGGGCTTGCATCAGAAGATTTGGGATGGACCACATAGGAGGAAATCTACTGAAACTTCTCTGGCTATTCTCCTATTTAAACCTTTTTTTTTTTTTTTGACGAAGAAGAAAAGGAAGATGAGTACAAAATTGTGCACGTGTCCCTCAAAATGTGATTTTGCAAACAGACTGTCAATTGGAATCATAATAAAACCGTGATATTCCATCACCAGAAATCATTAGTGATCAGCCCAATTAGACATAATGAGGATGGAAAAAAAGAGGGGATGATCAGGAGAAATTAGGGCTTACCACATTGTCACTGCCCCTCAATCTACCCAAAGGAGAATCCTTGGGGAGCTCTTGAATGCCAACTTCACACCTGCTAAGAATCGAAGAGTACCCATGTCAAGGAACTCCGTAAACTACTTATACGATCTACATCATAGTTTAGACAAAACTTTGAGCAGACAGATTTAATATTTCAAACGTTGTAACAGATGGTCACAGTGAATCCCTCAAATACTTGCACAAAAGCACATGCACTCCCGCACCCAGACATGTTTATGCACACACATGCATCCTTTAAGATTAGAAAGCATACCTTGATCCTTCAATTACACAGACATAACGAAGCACGTTGCCATTCAACGAAGCCCTTTTAACTCTTTCTTGAACATCATTGTCAAGTGATACAATACCACTACCCAAAAATTCCTCAACAGACATTGCATCAGGTCCCATTTCATCAGGGTATAAACTCTCAATCTACAAAGCAGAAGAAATGGCGATTCAAGAATTTATTAGTTCATCAATGGTTGAGGTTTGAATCGATCATTAATATTGCTATATTATAACTCTACTAAATAGAAGATAGGAAAGGAAGTGACTTAGAACTTACTTTAATGCTATCCAAGTTAATCCTTCTCCCAAGAAGTCGAGCCAGAATCAAAGCCTGTTTAGAATACAAGAAGAATAAGATACTGTTTTCAATATATAGTATCAAGTTTTTCATATGCATCAAACAGAAGACCACATTGGTGGGAAGGAAAGAAGTGAAAAACAAAAGGAAGATAAACCATCCCACTAGCAGAAAAGCAGGTAAAGACATAGCTTGACCTTTGAACAATTTCATCTGTATCCTCATCAATGAAGAATTATCATAGTTAACTTGTAGCACTTTGAATGTGTTATTATTATTGGAGAATTTCACAACTATCATGACAACTCCCAAGGTTGTTAAGAGCATAATCAAGTTTAAGACTAAGGATATCATCGATGGATAATCTGCAACCATATCATGTGTAATTTTTGGAAATCAAAACGATCATTTTTAAGCAACATAATAGTATAGCTGGATGGTTGAGCAATGAAATTATTTGAACTAATGGAGGAATATTCTTGGAAAGAAATGTACAGAAATAACTAAAAAAATATGAAAAATTACAAACTCAAGAAACAACATGCATATGCATTTACATAGAATATTCAGACTTGCATGCATCACAACCAGGAGCCTGGAGGCTTAATAGGATATAGATAATCAAATTCTAAAGTCGAGCAGATGAGAATATAAATGCAAACCTTCCTTGCAACATCCATCCCACTGAGGTCATCACGTGGATCTGCAGCAAAGAAACTAAGTTAAAAGAACATGTTGACAGAAAATCAAACTCCCCAATGTCTTTGCTAGTATACGGAAGACCAAAGGCGGAGTTAAAAGCAAATCCTTGCTGTGTTTTCTTTCTAATGTTAAGGTGGCTAGGAAACTGTGCGTATAACTTTTAGTTATTAAGATCAGTAAATCAGCCGTTAATGACAAGAAATGCTAGAGCGTAGTAGATGTAGAAGAGTGAAATAATCAGCAAATTGTTTCATGAAATAACTGGATCAAAATAAGTTCATAGATAGCTTTCAAGCATGTAATGTAACGTTTGAATCCCCCTTTTTTTTTTCAGAACCAGAATTTGTCCACATTCTTTTTTAGTCATTCAACAGTTGCCAACATAAGAGATAGATGTAAAGAAGTAATCAACACTATGCTGGCCCCAAGAGTCAGCTGTCAAGATCTGATCAAACTGAAGTGTATACAACTCTTTTGGGACATATACCAATTGCAGCTCAAATTAGAATTTTATGAACATTATTTTAAATTCATTATGTACTTCTACACATTTGTCTATGCATGCATGCATACATATTTAAAAGTCACAAATTTCGCCTGTCAAGAACAGGATTCGCATGCAAATAAAAATAATTACGTAGAGACCTGGTTCAGTGAATCCAAGATTTTTAGCAACTTTAACAACTTCACTAAATGGCTTTCCATCCTCAACCTCGCTCATAACATATCCCAATGTACCTGTTATAAAAGTTTACAACAAAGCACGTAAATGAACCAATAAGCATGTGCAAATACAATCATATTGAAATGCACAATTTAACAGATGCATAATCCAACTATTTGAGCATTGAAGCAGAGCCTTGCTAAAATAGGTACCGCTCAAACTCCCAATAATACGATGGACAGGGTCTCCTGATGAAAGTAATCGATTTAAGGATGCTATGACAGGAAGGCCAGCACCGACCTGTCAAAAATAACTTCAAGTCAGTAGAAATCATTATGCTAAGAAGATCATAACACAATTTAAACAACATCTAGCATCAAACAATTATTATTGCATTAAATAACCAAACCACGAAAAGGCAACCATCCAAACCCTATCCATACCTGCTAAGTCCCTATCCATACCTGCTAAGTGATTGTAATCAAGCGTGAGAGCAGTGATAGAAACAGATTTAAAGGCTCTACAACATGTTTTGCTAACTTTATGTCACCAGAGAAAATCTTGTATTTACATATATATTCCACAACTACCAAACAAAAGATTGAATTTATTTCAAAAGGGTCGAATCTGATATTAGTTAATACAAATCTGAAATTTGACACAAGACAACCACAAGTCTAACATTGTTGATAATACATGTAATTAAATTTACAACCCCAGGGAAGAGAAGCTTTCAACAAACTAAGGTTTTGCATCAGTTTATCAGTGAATTAACAGGATATTGCAACAAAAATTACAAGAATTAAGTTTCAAATCCTTCGTTCTTTACATTTTAAAGTAAAGTTGAGGAAATAGATGTTCTAGCTACACAAACAAAAAACTTCACTTACAGTTGACTCGTGCCGGATACGACGTGGATAAGAGACCAATTTGTCATAATCTTCCTGCATGACGGTACAAAAGCTCTCGACAATAATTCACATGCTTAACTGAAATCAAATCTACAAAAGCTCTCAACAATAATAGAAATGTAAAAGAAATTGGACCTACCGTTAAAATAATGGTCAGAAGAAAAGTGTGTTTATATTGGGGACAGAGAGAAGGATAGCAAAAGGAAATTGAGAGCAAACAATCTTATTTAAATCATCATTCATCATAAAACCTAGTAGAAAAAAAATTGAACTTTCACCTCACTTCTGACTTCTCCCTCTTATCATCTTCACTCTCACAGCAAGGCTACCAAATGCATTGTTTATGATGGATTAAACATCAGCAATGAAATTTTTATCAGCAAGAGTATAACTGTAATTTCAGAGTTGAAACATACAAGTTCATTGGCTTACTCACGCAATTCCACATGAAACAAAATGGCACAATTATGGATTGAAGATCCAAAAGCCCCTAGTCCCATAATTGTTTTTTTATCACAAACTAATAAGGATGGCTACAAGTTTATTACCATTGTAGAAGTAAGAGGCTTCTTATTTGCCAGAACAACGCAGCATCCCATATCAACAACTTGATTTAGCATTCTAATAGTCTCAGAACTTGCAGAACAATCCACAAAAGCCAAACCTACCACATAATAAAATCAAAATAATCTCATGACATAAATTATAGCATTTCAAAGCTGTACGCTTGGCCACATTTCAAGGCATTTCAAAGCTGTACGCTTGGCCACATTTCAAGCTTCAGCTCAAATCAATAATCAGATTCCATAATCAATAATAAGATAATCTTTCTTTTTCTGTTTTCTTTTTCAAAATTGAAATCAACTGCTTAGGCATCGAAAAGGAAAAGCCTAACAAAATGATAAGATCAAGATTAAAACTCATAAACAGCACCAACCTGTTGCCTTCCCGAGAAGAGCTGCAATGTCCATAACTTTCCTCTTGGATTCCGTATTCCCATTTACTATGCATTCACCTTCATTAAGAAAGTAAGAAAAACAAATTAAAATCCACCGTCACCATCATCAGACCAAAGACGCTTTATCAATGGCACTCACCCAGATCACCTAGAGCTGAAAGAGATGAACCATTCGACTTAAACCGGCAAACTTCCGATAAAGTTTGATCATTTAACTCTCTAGTAATCACGTCAGATGCAAAAACTAACGATTTACTGTCACAAACTCCAACTACTCTCAAATGAACACCCTGCCAATACCACCCAAAATGCAAAGGTTTCATCTTTTACACAAGAAAATGTTCAAAGTCGATTTTGAATGCACGTTTCCATTGTCGTACAGAAACCCATTTCAAGAAAGTTGTATTGAGCTTAAAATGGAAGAGAATGATTGGAATGAAAAAAGAGGGAACCTGTTGGGCATGGAGGGATCGGCAGGACACGATGTGTTGGAGGAGTTGGCGACCAACGCCCCCACAACCCATCAAAAGCAGAGGTATATTCTTCATTCTGTCTGTCTGTCTGTCTTCTTTGCTTCTTCTCTCTATGAATTTTGAGTTGCTTAGTGGAGTTTGCTTCAGTCTCTGATCTCTGTGGTGGGGTTTTGGGTTTTTTGGTATATTATAGACAAGAGAGAGAGCGGGGAGATTTGTGGAAACGTAGTACGACAATATCCGTCCCTCTACTTAGAGACATATTCAATCGAGTCCCTTTATCTAATGAAAGATTGATCAAGTCACTGTATGTTAGCCTTTTGTTTTCTTATAATTTCAAATCAAGAAAGGAAAAAATAAAGAAATCATTACGATGTGCGTGAGATACACAGAACTTCTCGTCTAATTCATAATCTTATCATAACACTCGTTACGAAGAAAAAGATAAAAATAAATAAATAAAAATTTAAGATCCAATGACTATATGACAGTAAATTAAAACATGAAGGATCACTTTTGAGATTATCCCCTGCCCGGTTACCCGCCAGGTCACATAACGGACCTCTCACAGTCCCACACGAGCTCACGAGGGTTTTATTGCGCAATGAACTAAAATTTATGGGCTTCTTTAGTAATTTTTTTTAAAAAAGTTTTAGGGTTTTCCACTTCTTAATTTCACTTTCTTTTTCACTCTCCTCCTTCAATTCGAAAAAAAATCAAAACATTGATTAATCCCTAATTACCAACTCTCTCTCCCTCTCTGAATTCACTCAATTTCAATTACCAGGTACTCTCTCTCTCTCTCTCTCTCTGTTATTAGTAGTTAAACTTGATTCTGCAATTTTAAGGTTTTTAATTGCTTAGTTCCTTGAATTGAACTGAACTGAACTGAACTGAATTCTGTTGCCTTTTTTGGTGTGTTTTTGTGTTGTTCCATGGTGGGTTTTGTTTGTATCAGCTGGTTAAACATGGAAGCTGTAGCCCTTTTTTTTTTTTAGTTTTTTGTTAATAACTATGCTGTTTAAGTTTTATTTCAATAAAAAAAGAATGCTACTTTTTATATTATTTTGTTTTAGTTTTCCCTTTTCTTTTAAATTCATGTCCCAAAGATGATTTTTTGGTTTTTTTTTGCCCAATTTTGTGCAGGTTGTGTGTCCTTCTTTTGCTTCAATAGAGAATTAAAATGCAAGTGCGGTTTCGAGTGATTGCCAGGGTTTAGTTTTGAAAACGAAGGGTTTTTGGTATGGATGTTCATGTGATCGATGGTGAAGAGGGGATGGGTCATCGTGGGGTGGCCTATGATGGAGATTCAGAACCAAATGATAGTGGAGAAGCGAATAACAGGGAACATGACGAGGATGGGGCTGCTGAGCTGCATGAGCCGTGTGTGGGCATGGAATTTGATTCAGAGAATGCTGCAAAGACTTTCTATGATGAGTATGCTAGACGCCTAGGTTTTAGCACCAATGTTGCTCATTTTACCCGTCCTAAAACCGATGGGGCGATGGCTGCTAGAGAGTTTGTATGTGGTAGGGAGGGTTTGAAGAGAAGGTCTGCTTATAGTTGTCATGCTATGCTTAGAATAGAGTTGAAGAGTCCAGGAAAATGGGTTGTGACGCACTTTGTAAAGGAGCATAACCATTCGACTACTAGTCTCAGGAAAGTGAAATACCTTCGGCCCCGCAGGCATTTTGCTGGTGCTGCAAAGAGTGTTGCTGAAACTGGGCAAGGAGTGGGAGTTGCTCCAAGTGGTGTTGGCCAAGCAGCAGCAGTTGTTTCTAGTCGTGTTGGCCAAGGAGTGGGAGTTGTTCCAAGTGGTGTAATGTATCTTTCAATGGATGGAAACCACACACCTGTAGCAGAGACAAACCATGGAGTTAGGAATACTCCTCCTGCCGAACCAAATCGTGTTATTAAGACTTCTACAACAGTGAATTATATTGGTAGGCCCAATAACCAAAAGAGGACTCTAGGAAGGGATGCTCAGAATCTGCTGGAGTATTTCAAGAAAATGCAGGCTGAGAATCCTGGTTTCTTTTATGCAATACAACTCGATGATGAAAATCGCATGGCTAATGTTTTTTGGGCCGATGCAAGGTCAAGAACTGCTTACACTCATTTTGGTGATGCAGTTACATTTGACACAAATTCTCGAGTAAATCAATATAGGGTGCCATTTGCCCCATTCACAGGTTTGAACCATCATGGTCAAACAATTTTATTTGGCTGTGCAATACTTCTTGATGATTCTGAAGCTTCTTTTGTTTGGTTGTTCAAGACATTTCTAACAGCAATGTATGATCAACAGCCTGCTTCTATAATCACCAACCGAGACAGGGCCATACAGACAGCGGTTTCTCAGGTGTTTCCTGATGCCCGACACTGTAATTGTAAATGGCATGTTTTAAGAGAAGGCCAAGAAAAATTGGCTCATGTATGCAATGCACATCCCAATTTTCAATTGGAACTGTATAATTGTATCAACTTGACTGAAACTATTGAGGAGTTTGAATCATCATGGAGGGATATTCTTGACAAATATGATCTGAGAGGACATGAATGGCTTCAATCGTTGTATGATGCTCGTGCTCAATGGGTTCCAGTGTACTTCCGGGATTCCTTTTTTGCTGTAATGTCTCCAAATCAAGGATTCGATGGTTCTTTTTTTGATAGTTATGTGAACCAACAGACCACATTGCCGATGTTCTGTAGACAGTATGAAAGAGCATTGGATAATTGGTTTGAAAGGGAGCTAGAAGCAGATTTTGATACAATTTGCACCACACCAGTTTTGAGGACGCCATCTCCTATGGAGAAACAAGCAGCAAATCTTTATACGAGAAAAATATTTGCAAAATTTCAAGAAGAGTTGGTTGAAACTTTTGTATATACTGCTAACAGGATTGAGGGTGATGCTGCTATCAGCACATTCAGGGTTGCAAAATTTGAGGATGACCAAAGGGCCTATATTGTTTCATTAAACTATCCGGAAATGAGAGCAAACTGCAGCTGCCAAATGTTTGAGTATTCAGGCATTCTTTGTAGACATGTTTTGACAGTCTTCACAGTGACAAATGTTCTGACATTGCCACCTCATTACATCTTAAAACGATGGACGAGAAATGCCAAAATCAGTACAGGAATGGATGACCACGGGGGTGATTTGCCTGGCCAAGAGTCTCTTACTTTGCGATACAACAATCTATGTCGAGAAGCAATAAAATATGCAGAGGAAGGGGCAATAGCTGCAGAGACTTATAATGTTGCAATGGTTGCTCTTAGAGAAGGTGGAAAGAGGGTTGCTGTTGTGAAGAAAAATGTGGCCAAAGTTTCACCTCCTGGGGCTGGTAACGATGATAGGAAGACCTCAACTTCAGCATCAGATACAACTCCATTGTTATGGCCACCGCAAGATGAAGTTACCCGACGATTTAATCTGAATGATACTAGCACTCCAGTTCAATCTGTTGCTGATTTGAATCTTCCCCGCATGGCCCCTGTGTCCCTTCAGCGTGATGATGGTCCTCCTGGTAACATGGTACTTAAAGGAACCCTTGCATCAAGTATTAATTTTTATGTCCTTTGGAGTTTAAATTATAGCAAAACCCACTGACTTGGCAATTTATACCTCTTGCGTAGGCAGTTCTTCCTTGTCTCAAATCAATGACTTGGGTGATGGAGAACAGGAGTTCAACAACAGGGAATAGAGTTGCTGTCATCAACCTGAAGGTATGCATGTAATGAATTAAAACTTCAATAATAGGCAGGAAATTGTCATCTAGCCACTAAAGTTGGGAAGAAGTTTTTTGACTGTTGACTTCACCCTGGTCACTGTGTAAATACACCAAACATTTTTAAGTATTTAAAATGTATTTATGCTGTTTTGTTGATTTAAGTGTGTCAAATGCTCATGTTTTAATCTTTAGCGAACTGTAGATAATACTCTTGTTGTTCTCTAGCTGTGTATTTTGACAACTGATTTGGGGCGCCTTACATATAGTTTGTGTGGAACTACTGCAGTTGCAAGATTATGGCAAGACTCCATCAACAGAATTGGAGGTTAAGTTTCAACTCTCAAGAGTTACATTGGAGCCGATGTTGAGATCTATGGCATATATCAGTGAACAGCTCTCAACACCAGCTAACAGAGTTGCAGTTATCAGTCTGAAGGTATGTAACTCAAAACTAGACCTTCGTATCAGAAAAATAAATATGATATTGAGGTCCAGCCACTAGTGAAATCTATAATCCTATTGTATTTTGTGCTGCCACTTTCATTAGATAAAAGAAAAGCAAAACAAGCTAGTGGTTCCAGATGTTGTTTTGTAGACTGGTTAGCATGTTGTCCCTGTATCTTGCATATATGGTTTATGTGTGGCTTTATATTAGATTTGAATTAAGTTTGGACAGGTCTCAGGACCTCAAGCCAATCTCAGCCAAGGGCATAGTCTGGACTCTGAATTGGATGTACTTCCTCCTCTTGCTTTGTAGACAAATTATTATTAATGAATAAGCAACTATCAATGAAGGACATTTTTTTTGCTGCAGAATACACGCTAACCCCTCTTTTCCAAAACATGTGAACTGAAGAGATGCCATTTTTATGCATGCTTAAGAAAAGTGCCAATGGCTATGTCTCTAACTTGGCCCTTCGTAATTTAATATTCATTCTGCTTCTTGATTGTGTTCTCCTCATCTGTTCTATGGTTTAGAGATACTAATCCTGACAGTAAAAGTGGTCTTCATGTTTTAGGCATTAATGAATTTAACAAATTAAAAAATTGGTTAATGTGCAAATGACTCAGTATTTGTTGTTTGAGCTTTGTTTTATGCATTATGCATATGACTAGCTTATTATGGATTAAGGAAGTCCATTTGGACCATAGGCTGATATGTAGTTGAGGAGCCATGCTCTTACTGCAGCGTTGACAGGCATGGATGCGTGTCTTTTCCTCTCATTTTTGTTTTTTTATTTTTATGTTTTGTTTTTTTGGTGGTTAGTCTTGAATTTCTTACCCACATAGTGTGGTTTAGGATTACCTAAGTTGGTGATAAAGCTTGCACTGAGTGGTAAAATATGGAAGATGAGTAAAAAAGTGAAGTAGGAATACATATGTTGATAAGTGTGGAGTTGGATAGCATTGGAAAAACATAATGGAAAGCGTGAATCTGGAATTATGATGTAAATCTCTATTTGTAGCATTTGGCCGAAGGAATTTATTTCTGTCATATTGAGAATCTAAACTGAAAAAAATGGTAAAGGATTAAACTTCTGGTTGAATGGTTGCTTCCACAACATGGGAAGGCAGCCTTCCAGCACATAATTATGGTCAGACACTTTTTTAGCCAAAGGAATTTCATCTTTGTAATCTGTTTTTTTCATGGCATGATTCTCTTTCTAATATTTCTCACATTAAGTTCATCTAACTTTCATTTTTATACTAACTAATAAGTTGTGTGGGGTGTGTACCTGTGTTTCTACCTCACCCTCACAGTCTTTGTTTTCCCAATTTCTGTCAATGTTGGGGATTACTTTTTAACTTTTTTCCATGTCTATCAATGCACTTATTTCTCCAAAATTCATGTGATGATGAATCCCATCTGGATTCTGGCATGGGAAGTTTTGAAATGTTGTGTTTCAAGATATCATAAAATGAGAGAACCAAGTTTAGGAATTTAATTATTGTTCATCATGTTACTATTAGAAAGGAAAGACAGTGAATCCAAACATGGAATCAGGAATCCTCCACAAAGATGAAAAAATAGTGATGAAGACAAAAGAGCTCTCCAATCCTGTCGAATATCCTCTAAGGAAATTCTTCTAAAAGCCACTGAAGCATTATGTCATACAGACATTCTAATACATTCAGAAAAAAATATTATTTACTACAAGATTTGCCTCAACAGAAAATTATTGTGAGAGGTCTTACAAGTTGTCTTTCTATTGCCAGCATGTAATTGCTGAACCGATCTTGGGATCTGAGTATTCATTTGAACACTTGACTTGCTGTAAATGACCTTACGCAATATATAGAACCTGTTCCTAGAGGAAAGAGCCTTATTAATTTACCCACTGGGGTGTTATTCTTATGGACCCATTCAGCAATGCACCTCTTTCTTCTCTTTTTTTTGGTGATAACAGAGGTACCAGTCCGGACTTCAATGGGCACACCCTGAATCTCAAACCTCAGGGTGTATGCTGAACTCCTCTTGAGCATCAGGCTTAGAAGTTACAACAGATCCCCAATTGACCAAGTGATTTTTACCCGATCTCTGCCTTTTACCATAAAATCCCGCAATTCTTCTTTGCATTAGAGATTCCTAATGGGAAAATGCTTCTAATTCAAATAGTATGAACATGCTTATTCTTTTTTCTCTATTTCAAGCCAAATGAAGGCAGTTACTTTGAATAGCGGTGATGTAGGATAGATTTGGAGAAATCTGTCCATGTGCTTGTGCCAGACTAGGATTTGATTTTATCATATCAGAACAGAACCAGATGAGACAGGACCTAGGCTAGTTAATGGAAACAAGCCCAAAAGGAAAAGCAGAGAAATGTGATTTTCTTCTCTGCTCCTGTTCTACCCGCTTTATTGTATTTGAACTTATGTTTAATAAATAATCACAGCAGTTATCTCATTCGTACAGATGGTTTTCTGGTCTTATTGAGGTGTGTGCTGACCTTTATTTGTTGTAGTTTATTATTCATTTGGAAACTTTATTCTTTTCTTCTATGGTTTCAGCTTCAAGACACTGAAACAAGTACAGGAGAGTCAGAGGTTAAATTTCAGGTTTCCAGAGATACATTAGGTGCCATGTTGAGATCAATGGCCTACATTCGCGAACAGCTTTCAAATTCTGTAAGCAATCTCTTCTTACTTCTTGTTGCTTTTTTTCACTTTCATTACATTGGGGCTTCCATTCCTCTTCTTTCTTTTGCTGCTAAGCTCCCAAAACTCTCTTCTTCTTATACTATTGATATTGCCTCTTCCATGCTGTGCAGCATTTTCAAAAAATTTAGTGTCCATCTAGGCCCAAAAGGCTTATGCTTGCAAAGTATGTTACTTGATAATACCTTCTGTGTGTGTCTTTTGCAGTTACTGCTACCTTTGTGCACCCATAGAAAAATTGCTTGCTTGCATTTTATCAGAAAAGCAAATATTTGCATTAAAAAGGGTCTACGACTATTGTCCTGGGTATTTTGATTGTGCATCAATACTTTCTCCTTTGTTACAAAGTAGAAAGACCTAAGAGTCGTAATCTCCTAACCATTCATTATAGAAAGAAGATTGAGAGATAGTCCTGTTAGATAAGTGTTTATTATTGAGAACTAGCTGGCACTTTTCTCTTACACATAGGATTCTCCATTCTCATCCAAAATGACATTATAATTCTTATGAGCATGATTATGCAAAATATTGAAGTTATATGGTAGTAATATCTAATTATTTGTCCGCAAAAAGCTTATATAGATACATATTTTCCACATCTAGATACTTCCCACATTTGAAAATTTACAAATAATTGCATGTCCAATATAGGGTTCAAATTCCAGAAATGGTGCATAACGAAGAAAGAATGATTCCTTTTTGTTTGGCTAATGAGAATGACAAACTTAAGATAAAACACAGATTAGGCTTTCTTTCTTTCTCTCTCTCTCTCTCTCTCTCTCTTTTCTGAAAGTACCAATCAAACATTAGATTCCGAGTTTAATGTAAATACCCCCAGTGTCATAGTTCTTGATATTCCCTGATGAACAGAGGAGAGAACCAAATTATTCCATTCATATTTTTCCAAGATGTACTTTGAAGGATGTGGAATGAAGGCAGAGCCTTAAGTGAAGTCTGTATTGATAGACGCCCTGCGGGTCATCCAAATTGTAACAGGGAAACTAATGCTGTGAGCCCCAATTTCTTGATCAATACTAAGGCTCTCTAAACCTAACATTAATGATATGACTTTTAACTTGACACTGAGAATTGTATTAAACTATAGTTGAAAAAAAATTGATTGTATAGAACTAGTTTGTGGCAAGCATTTGCCCCAAGATTGAAAGTTCTCTACCTAACTCAAATTAAATCTGAAAGATTGAGAATAAGCTAACCTGTGGTGATCACCTGATCATTAGAGGAGATCTCTCAAGTTACGAGAAGCCCTTTTTTCCCTAAAAGTGAAAGCCTGTGATTTAGACTCTTCAAGCTCCAGATCCGTCGGAGAAGCAAGAATCTATTTTCTTCTCTTTCAATCCATTTTCACACAAACCATCTGTTTAACATCGTTGCTTCATCTCCTTGTTTCTCGATACGTGTCATTTATAGGCAATTGAAATTTCTACACGTTCTCCTCACCCATTGAAAATGGCCAAATATGGTAGATACCTTTTATATCGCAGCATAATAATGGTATTGACAGGTGTGCATTTATTCAATGTAGAGCATTGTTATTATCGCTACTTTTTAAAAAAGTTTATATGGTAAGGAGCCATGACTTCATTGCACCAAGTGCTTATATTGAATATCTTACAGAAATCATTTTGAACATATTATCAATTCACGTTATCTATGAGGATATCATCAGGGCCTCATGCTTCTAGTGCCTTTAGGGGTGCTTTTCGACAAGATTGGGCTGCTTTAGTTTTTTAATTTTTGGGTTTGCTAGTCTGCTGCACCCTTTGTTTGGAGGCTGTCATATCCTCATTTTGTTATTGTAGATCTACTCTTTTCATTATCAATGGTTTTCTTTATCAAAGGAGGAAAAAACTTATCTTTAACCAAAGCTTGAAAACCAGTCGGTTTAGAGGGTAAAGTAAATGCTTCTTGATTGCAACTAAATGCCAGTCATTTATATGAACATTCAATATGCAAACTTGCTTGATGGGGCAAACTCAACTTTTTATAGTATGAGAGAACATAGGTGATCCAATAAAGAAAAACCTTGTCCTACCTTTTTTAGAAGAAAAGAAGTGTACACAATCTGTACGCATCATATATTATCTTTCCAGTACCTTGTAAAATCTACTTGGTGAGGCTGTTTGCACAGGTTGAAAGGTTTGGTATTGTCTAGTTTTTAGCTTGTTCCATGGTTCTGTTGATCTTGACAATTGTTCATCTGCATAAAATTTGAGTATATGCCTACCGCTAAAATTTTCCCTATAACCAGGATGATACGTATCGTTGAGCATCTCGCACTTTTTTTTTTGGCATTACTTTTGAATTGGAATAGTGCAACCAAACAAATCTTAGATATCAACATTTTTTTAC
>Ga0307515_10004227_pt1 | contig 29832 bp, 25 predicted proteins | sample 17_EM_MG_FD_194513 | JGI IMG/M metagenome (GOLD analysis project Ga0307515, IMG submission 194513) | Populus trichocarpa ectomycorrhiza microbial communities from riparian zone in the Pacific Northwest, United States - 17_EM | ecosystem: Host-associated > Plants > Roots > Unclassified | place... | reverse complement strand
GAGACCCAGTTCGAGCTGATGGACCTGCAGCAGAACCTCGGCCTCACCTTCGTCGTCGTCACCCACGACCAGGAAGAGGCGATGACCATGGCCGACCGCATCGCGGTCATGAGCCACGGCAAGGTCGTGCAGGTCGCCACACCCGCCGAGATCTACGAGGCGCCGAATTGTCGTTTCGTCGCGGATTTCATCGGCGACGTGAACATCTTCGACGGCAAGGTGGTCTCATCGGGCGACGGTACGGTCGAGATATCAGTCGACAGCGGTTTCAGCGTGCGTGTCGCCGCCTCCGAGACGCCTGCGGCGGGCAGCGCCGTCGGCTTTGCCATTCGGCCGGAAAAGATGCGGGTCGGGCGGATGGCTCCCGCCAACGCTTCCATCAACGCTGCCCGCGGTGAACTCTGGGATATCGGCTATCTCGGCGACATGACTGTCTTCCATGTGAAATTGCAGAGCGGCAAGATCGTCAAGGCCTCGTCCCTCAATGCGCAGCGCTCCGTCGAGGACCCCTTCATCTACGATCAGGAAGTCTGGGTCTCCTTCGATGAAGACGCCGGCGTTCTGCTGAAGGATTAGCACCATGGGCAAGTTCACGTCCGGCCTTTACAGTCGCCTCGTCATCATCATCCCCTATGCCTGGCTGCTGCTCTTCTTCCTGGCGCCCTTTTTCATCGTTTTCCGCATTTCGATGTCGGCGACGGCGATCGCCATGCCGCCCTATGCGCCGGTCTTCTCCTTCGCGGACGGCTGGGCCGGCCTGTGGAGCAAGATCGGCGAGCTCTCCTTCGACAATTACACCTACCTCACCGACGATCCGCTCTACTTCAACGCCTATGTCTCCAGCGTCGTGATTGCCGCGATCTCCACCTTCCTGACGCTGCTGCTTGCCTATCCGATCGCCTACGGCATGGCGCAGGCGCCGCGCGGCCTGCGCCCGACGCTGGTGATGCTGGTCATCCTGCCCTTCTGGACAAGCTTCCTGATCCGCGTCTACGCCTGGATCGCCATCCTGAAGCCGGAGGGCCTGTTCAATCAGCTGCTGCTGTCGCTCCACCTCATCGATACCCCGCTGATCATCCTCAACACCAATACCGCCGTCTATATCGGCATCGTCTATTCCTATCTGCCCTTCATGGTGCTGCCGCTCTATTCGGCGCTCGAGAAGATGGACGGCACGCTGATCGAGGCTGCGCAGGATCTCGGCTGCCCGCCGATCACCGCCTTCTGGCGCGTCACCTTCCCGCTGTCGATCCCCGGCGTCGTGGCCGGCTGCATGCTGGTCTTCATCCCGGCCGTCGGCGAATTCGTCATTCCCGATCTGCTCGGCGGGTCGCAGACGCTGATGATCGGCAAGACGCTGTGGAGCGAGTTCAATTCCAATCGCGACTGGCCGGTCTCCTCGGCGGTGGCGACCATCCTGCTGCTCATCCTGGTGATCCCGATCGTCTTCTTCCAGAATGCCCAGGCCAAAGCCGAAGAGCGGGGGAAATAAGCCATGCTGAAATGGACCCGCTTCAACATCGTCTCGGTCACGCTCGGTTTCGCCTTCCTCTACCTGCCGATCGTGCTTCTGGTGATTTTCTCCTTCAACGAATCCAAGCTCGTCACCGTCTGGGGCGGCTTCTCGACCAAATGGTACGTCTCGCTGCTATCCAACCAGGCCCTGCTCGACGCCGCCTGGGTGACGCTTCGCGTCGGCCTGCTGTCGGCGACGCTTGCAACCATCCTCGGCACGATGGCGGCGATCACGCTGGTCCGCTACACGCGATTTAGGGGCCGCATGCTGTTTTCGGGCATGGTCTATGCGCCGCTGGTCATGCCCGAGGTCATCACCGGCCTGTCGCTGCTGCTGCTCTTCGTGGCGATCGGCCTCGACCGCGGCTTCTGGACGATCACGCTCGCGCATACGACGCTCACCATGTGCTTCGTCGCCGTCGTCGTGCAGTCACGCCTGTTGAGCTTCGATCATTCGATCGAGGAGGCGGCCCAGGATCTCGGCGCGCCGCCGGTGCGCACCTTCTTCGAGATCACCTTGCCGATCATCGCGCCCGCCGTGCTCTCAGGCTGGATCCTCGCCTTCACCCTGTCGCTCGACGATCTGGTGATTGCGAGCTTCACCTCGGGGCCGGGCGCCACCACGCTGCCGATGCGGATCTACAGCCAGGTTCGCCTCGGCGTGACGCCCGAGATCAACGCGGTCTGCACGATCCTGATCGCTGTCGTCGCCTTCGGCGTCATCTGCGCTTCGGTCATCACCAAGCGCCGTGAAGTCCAGCGCGAGCGGGACGAGCGTGCGGCTGCCGCCGGCGCGTAGCATGCTGCTCGACGCGCTCTATTGCGCGCGCGGTGTATTGCCGAAAAGCGGAACCGGGGAGATCACCGGGTTCGGCCATGAGCCGCCGATGAAGAACGGCAGAAGCGGCAGTTCTGCCGCCTTGGCCGGATCGGTCGCCTCCAGCGATCCGGAAAGCGCCAGCCCGTTCGACTGATAGGTGATCACGCCCGATAGCGTCAGCGTCTGCGTCTCGCCGGCGATCTTGGCGTCGTGGATTTCGGCGGAGCCGTTGGCAAAGTTGGCCTGAAGGTTCAGCCGGTTGAAGGTGAAGGCGCCGTTTGACGCCGCGCTCAGCGGAAAAAACGGCTTTTCGGCCGCCTGTGTCCTCAGCGACGCGGCATCGAGGCCGGAGATCATGCCCTCTTTCGTCCAGTAGCGCAGCTTGCCGGTGACGTCGGCAAGGCCGGTTGTCCAGATCGCCTTCGGCGACTGCAGATCGAGGTCGAGCGATCCTGTCGCCAGCGGCAGCGGCCCCTTGAGCTGCAGGCGCTTGGCAAGAGCGGTGAAATCCGCATCGCGGATCGACAGCTGCAGCTTGCCGCCGCCGTCGAAATCGCGCTGTGTCGCTTCCAGATGCGCGGTCATCTCGCCGCCTTCGAACTGGCTGTCGCCAATATCGAATTTCGCCTCGCCGCCGGCAACGATCATGCTGGCGCCGACATCGGAAAGCTCGAAGAGACCCATCTGCGCGCGCTTCGCCGAAAGCCGGACGTCGACGTCGAGCACCTGCAGCGGCCCGCCCAGGCCGGCGGAGATTTCCTCCGCCTCGCCGGCGGCGAGCCTGAGGGCGAAGGCGTCGAGGAACGGCTTGAGGTTCATCTGGTCGAAGGCGAGCGTGCCGCCGATCTTCGGCCGCTTGCCGGGCGCGGTCGAAAGGTCCATCACGCCGGTGGCGCTCGCCTCGTTGAGCGACAGGCTGAGATTGTCGAAGCGCAGCCCGTTTGCCGCCGAGATGATATCGGAATCCAGCGAGGCGCTTTTCAGCGACCCGATGCCGGGGAAGGATTCGCCCGACCAGGCCAGAAGCGCCGGCACGTCGGGAATGCTGACGGCGATATTGCCTGAGAGGGCCGACAGGCTGGCGATGCTCGCAAGCCCCTGGAAGCGCGCCGTCATCAGGTTTGATGTCAGCGACGTCCTTGCTTCGGCATTCTTGCCTGCGAAAACCAGCAGCGGCTGGCGCGAGGCGAAATCGACCTTCAGGTCCTGGCCGTTGATGCGGGCAATGAGCACTGCCGTGATCGCGGCTGAAAGCCTCGGCCAGGCGATATCTGCGGTGACGCTGTCGAAATGATAGGTCTTGGCGGTCTTGAGGTCGGTGACGACAAGCGTGCCGTCCTCGACGGTCACCGCGCCGATCTCGGCATCGAGACCGGGATCGAGCACCTCCGAGCCGTTTTCATAACGCACGCCGCTGATGGCGCGTGCGAGCAGGCCGGCGTAACTCCAGTCGATCAGCCCGTTCTCGTCGCGTGTCAGCGCAAGGTTGGGCCGCAGCAGGTGGAATTCGTGGAAGCTCGTCCGCCCTCTCAGCGCGTCGATCAGGCTGAAATCGGCCGACAGGCTTTCAATGGTGCCAAGCAGCTTGTCGCCGCTTTCGCGCGGCTGGCGGATAGTAATCTGGTTCAGCGTGATGCGTGGCGTCGGCCAGAACTCGAGAACCGGATTGCCTTTGATCTCGGCATGGTAGCCCGTCCATTTCGAGAGAGCATCCTCGATGCCGGAGCGCACGAAACCGGTCGAGATCAGATAGGGTGCCGCGACCCTGAGCGCCACGAAAAGCGCGAGTGCGATCAGAAGGAACACCGTCGACAGACGGGCAAATCCCGGAAGCCAGCGCGAAACGGGTCCCATCTTCCTGCGCCACCTGCGATATCTTGACGTACCCATGATCTCCGCCGGTAATTCAGCCGGTATCCCGTTATGCGCTGATTTCGCCGGATATATGAAATACCGGGCATATGCAAATCCCTACAGCGCCGCGTGTCTTTTCAGACGCGCAAAGGACGCTATAGCACTTTAAATTAAAGAGTTAGAGCATGATGACGTCCGAAAACCGCTCACACCGTTCGGCACTATGCTGCAGGCGTCGGATCGGGTCGGTTCCGGACTTTATAATGCAATGCAGCATGATATAAAGGCCGCATTTGGGGAGGAGGATTGAATGCAGGATAACCGACCACTTTGGGTGCCCTCGAACGAGGCCGTCGCGAAAAGCCCGATCCAGGCCTTCATGGAGCGCTGCAACGCCGACTTCGGGCTTTCTCTTTCGGGCTTCGAGGATCTGCACGCGTGGTCGGTGGCCGAGCGGGAGAATTTCTGGTCGACCGTCTGGGATTTCTGCGGCGTCAAGGGTGAACGCGGCGCACGGGTGCTCGTGAACGGCGACCGCATGCTGGAGGCGCGATTCTTTCCCGACGCGACGCTGAACTTCGCCGAGAACCTGCTGTCCGGCCGTGGCGAGGCCGACGCGATCGTCTTCCGCGGCGAGGACAAGGTCTGGGATCGCTGGTCTTGGGACCGGCTGCGCGCCCTGGTCTCGAAGCTGCAGCAGGCATTCACGGCTCTCGGCATCGGCAAGGGCGATCGTGTCGCCGCCATGATGCCTAATATGCCTGAGACCGTCGCTGCCATGCTCGCCACCGCCTCGATCGGCGCCATATGGTCTTCCTGCTCTCCTGACTTCGGCGAGCAGGGCGTGCTCGACCGCTTCGGCCAGATCGGCCCCAAGCTCTTCATTGCCTGCGATGCCTATTGGTATTCCGGCAAGCTGCAGGATGTCGGCGCCAAGGTCGCCACGGTCACAAAAAGCCTGGGCGTTCCCGCTGTCATCGTCCATTACGCCGGTGATGCGGAGGCGGTGGCGCTTAAGACACCGGGGGCTTTAACGCTCGAGGCCTTCGTCGCGCCCTATGAGGCAGGGGAGGTCGAATTCACGCCGCTTGCCTTCTCGCATCCGCTCTACATCCTGTTTTCGTCAGGCACGACAGGCGTGCCGAAATGCATCGTGCATTCGGCCGGCGGCACGCTGCTCCAGCATCTGAAGGAGCAGCGGCTGCATTGCGGCCTGGAAGCCGGCGAGAAGCTGTTCTATTTCACCACTTGCGGCTGGATGATGTGGAACTGGCTGGTGAGCGGCCTCGCCAGCGGTGCGACGCTCTGCCTGTTCGATGGTTCGCCCTTCGCACCCGATGGCAATGTGCTGTTCGATTATGCCGAGGCCGAAAAATTCGCGATCTTCGGCACCTCGGCGAAATATATTGATGCGGTGCGCAAGGGCGGGCTGACGCCGCGCGTAAGCCACGATCTTTCCAGCCTTCGGCTGATGACCTCCACAGGCTCGCCGCTGTCGCCTGAAGGCTTCACCTTCGTCTACGAGGGCATCAAGGAGGATGTGCAGCTCGCCTCGATTTCAGGCGGCACCGATATCGTCTCCTGCTTCGTGCTCGGCAATCCGCTGCAGCCGGTCTGGCGGGGCGAGATCCAGGGGGCCGGCCTCGGCCTTGCGGTCGACGTCTGGAACGACGACGGCAAGCCGGTGCGCCGGGAGAAGGGCGAGCTCGTCTGCACCAAGGCCTTCCCCTCGATGCCGGTGATGTTCTGGAACGATCCCGATGGCGCCAAATATCGCGCCGCCTATTTCGAGCGGTTCGACAATGTCTGGTGCCACGGCGATTTCGCCGAATGGACGGAGCATGGCGGCCTTGTTATCCACGGCCGTTCGGATGCGACGCTCAATCCGGGCGGCGTGCGCATCGGCACGGCCGAGATCTACAATCAGGTCGAGCAGATGGAGGAGGTCGCCGAGGCGCTGTGCATCGGCCAGGACTGGGACGACGACGTGCGCGTCATCCTTTTCGTCCGCCTTGCCCCCCAGGTGACGCTGACCGAGGATCTCGTCAAGGCGATCAAGACACGCATCCGCACCGGCGCCTCGCCGCGGCACGTGCCGGCGAAGATCATCGCGGTTGCCGATATTCCCCGCACCAAATCCGGCAAGATCGTCGAGCTTGCCGTGCGCGAGGTCGTTCACGGCCGGCCGGTGAAGAACCAGGAAGCGCTCGCCAATCCCGAAGCGCTCGGCCTCTTTGCCGGGCTCAGCGAACTGAGGGATTGAGACGTGATTGTTGAACTACAAGCTTTCACCATGAATGAATCTCATGTCATGGAAACCTTCTGTTAACAAAGGTTTGTCAAAGGTGAAGTTAACTTGGGGGCCGCACATGAACGAGGCGGCCCAGAGCCTTACGGCTTTCGAAACATGACGTTGATCGACTGAGCTCTTGTTGAACAGCACTAAATTCAAGGCAGCCTCTGGCTGCCTTTTCTTTATCAGCCGGCCAGCACGCGTTGCGACGGGAAGGTGATCTCGACGAGCGTACCCTCGTTCGGCGCCGAATTGATCGAGAACATCGCCCGGTTGGCATCCACCATCGCCTTGGTCAGCGGCAGGCCGAGCCCGGTGCCGTCGCCGCGATGGCGTGATTGGGTCGAGGAGACCTGCCGGAACGGTTTCATCGCCTGGTCGAGTTCGCTGCGCGTCATGCCGATGCCGGTATCGCGGACCCTCAACACCACGCTGCCATTCGTCTCGTAGGAGGTGGACACGACGATCTGCCCGCCTGATGGCGTGAAGCGGATGGCGTTCGACAGGATATTCAGCGCGATCTGCTTGATCGAGCGCAGGTCGGCCACGACATCGGGCACCGAATGCGACAGCGCCGTGCGGATGATCACGCGCTGGCCGTTTGCCTGCGGCTGCACCAGCGCGACGGCCTCCGAAACCGCCTCGTTGAGGCCGACGGCGGCGAAGTCGAGATCCATCTCGCCCGCCTCGATCTTCGAAATGTCGAGCAGGTCGTTGACGATATCGAGCACGTGCCGGCCGGAGCGGCCGATGTCGTTGGCATATTCGATATAACGCGGGTGGCCGATCGGCCCGAAGCGCTCGCCCGCCATCATGTCGGAAAAGCCGATGATAGCGTTGAGCGGCGTGCGGATCTCGTGGCTGACGCGGGCGAGGAAATCGGTCTTGTGGGCATTGGCGGTTTCGGCCGCACCCTTGGCGTTGCGCAGCTCGTCCTCGGTGCGCTTCCACTGGGTGATATCCCGGATGACTGCGCAATAACCGTTGGAGGAGGTGAGCTGGCCCATCGTCATGAACAACGGCACGAAGCCGCCGGCGGCCTCGCGGCCGATCACTTCGCGCCCGTCGTTCAGCACGCTCGCCACGCCATGGCCGGCGAGGCCGTTCAGATAGTCGATCACCGCCTTCTGGCTCTCATGGGCAAACAGCATGACGAAGGGTTTGCCGCGCGTCTCCTGCTCATCATAGTTGAAAAGCGCACTCGCCGACCGGTTCATCGAGCGGATGTCGCCCTCGGTGCCGATGATGACGACACCGTCGGTCGCCGTTTCCAGGATCGAGCGCAATTCTTCCACTTCGACCTGGAGCTTGGCGACCTTCTCGACCATCCGCTCGGGACGCGCTTCGGAACGGCCCTCGGAACGGCTTGCTTCAACGCGGCTTTCTTCCCTGCGTTCCACCGGCATCAGTGCGAGCATCAGGGCATTGGCATCTTCCCAGCGCACCGATTGCAGCCGCGCAGTCACCGGCGCCAGCGTATCATCGGCCTTGACGAGCATCATCGTGCCGGTGCCTGCTGCCTTCTCCTCGAGCTCGCGGCGCTGCAACAGGGCTTCGATGCCGCCCACCTCGCGCAGTGCATCGAGCGAATGATAGCCCGTCAGCCGCATGAATTCGGGATTGGCATGGATCAGCGCATCGCCGATATGGATGAGCACGGCGACGGGCAACTGGTCGATCGTGCTGGCCGAAAGCCCGTCCGTCATCTTCACGCGCGGCGGAATGAAGCTTGTGAGAACCTCGATCTGGCTGACGGTCTCCTCAAGCCCTTCCGTTGCCTCGTCCTCAGCTATGACCTCAGGCTCCTCGGTGACGGCTTCCTCTTTGCGCCCTGCCTCGACGGCATTCTCGAAGATCGCCTCCTGCGGCTCCGTCTCCTCGACAAAGGCGGTATCCCTTTTGTCGACAAAGGGCGTTTCGGCCTCGAACCCTTCGGTTGCGGGCGCCTCTTCGAAACTGGTCGTGTCCGCGATGGCGGTTTCCACCGGTGCCGGGACGGCAGGCTCTTCCTTGTGGGCGCCGAAGGCCTCGAGACGCTTGGCGATCTCGCGGAAATTGGCCTGTTCGGCGGCCGTCAGTCCGGCGCCGGTGTTGTGAAGCTGAACGATCTTGTCGGTGAAACGGCGATTGGGCGTTTCCGAAATGCGAAGCGCCGGCGGTTCCTCCGAAAGATCCGCTACCGGCTCGGCAACGGAAACTTCGTCGGCTTCGGTGCTGCCCGCCGGTTCCCCTGTGACACTTTCCGGTGCGGCTGCCTCGAAGACCGCTTCTTCGGCGGCAATCTCTTCCGCCGCCGGCTCATCGGCTCGCGGTTCGTCCGCGGGAAGCGTCTGGTCCTCGATCTCTTCCGTCACGGCGGTTTCGACCAGGGCCTCTTCGGGCGCGGCTTGCACTTCGTGCACCATCTCGGCAATGGGCTCGGCAATGGGCTCGACGAGCGGGCCGAGGCTGACCGCATCATGGCCGATACCATCCGGGCCGAGCGTCAGGCCGAGCGCCAGCGGATCTTCCTGTGCATCGGAAAGCCGGACGACGCCGAAGCCGCGGAAACCGTCGAAATCGCGGTTGCGGGTATAGGTCGGCAATGCGGCCAGATCGACCGGAACGACGAGGCTCGTTGCCTCGACCGGCCAGTAGATCGTCTTGCCCGACCATGTATCGCGGCGGGCGAGCGCCTCGGCAAGCTTGCCGTCTGGATCGAGATTGAAGAGGGCGGCGACATCGCTGAAGGCGGAGCCGATAATGTCGGACGCATGCGGACCGACCGCATCGGCAAATTCGTGGCTGACCTCGTTGAACCGGCCCTCGGCATCGATCTTCCAGACGAAGCGCGTCGCGCGGCTGTTCGGCCTGAAGACGAAGCCGGGCTCGACCCCGGCCAACGGGGCAGGGGGCGTCTCGAGAACCACCGGCATTTCGACAGTCGGCTCTACCATGACCGCCGGTACTTCTTCGATGTTCGTTTCGTTGGCTTCGACCGGCGGTTCCGCTATCGCAGCCGTCTCCACCGTTTCTTCAACGGAGGTTACGTCTTCCTCGACGATCGCGGTAGGCTCGTCGGCCTCATCTGAGCCTTCGTCGATCGCGTCGCCGTCACTCTCAGGCTCCGTGTGATCGGCAAGATGCGTTTCAGCAACCGTCTCGTCTGCGGATACCGCAGCTGTCTCGGCCGGCTGTTCGCTTTCGCCGGTGATTTCTTCGAGTGTTTCCTTGACCTCTTCGATCCCTGAGACCGCGTCGATGATGTCGGGGAGACCTGCGGCGGCAACGGGTTCGTCCTGAAGCTCTTCGACCAGCGGCTCGCTCTCTTCCTGCGTAGGCGTATCCATCGGATCGAGATGGCCGATCGCGGTCTCCACAGCAAAGAGCAGATTGAGCGCCGGCTCGTCGCTGAGCTTGCCGACCGCTGCCGGAAGATAGCCTCTGCCGGTGGCGACGGGCCGCTTCACCAGCCGGTCGGGATGGGCACCCGCAAGATTGATCAGGATCTTTGCGGTCTGTTCGGAGATCCCGAGCGAGGCAAAGCCAGGCGAGGCAGCGATAACCTCGCCATTGGCGCCGATCACCGCCATATGCGTATCGGGATCATCGAGCCCCTGCAGCATCTGCGCCGCCGAGGCGCCTGCTGTCAGCGGCTTTGCCGAGACCGGCACCGAAAACAGCATGGCCTTTTCGCCTGAGGAGAGCCGGATCAGTTCTGCGGCCGCCTGCACCTGCACACGCTGGAAGCCCTTGGCAACGCGGATCATCAGCTTGCGGCTGTCGCCGATATCGGAGAGCTGGCGCGCCGCCGTTTCCAATTGGCGGAAAGTAATATCCGCATGGTCGACGCCCTGATCGAGCAGATCATAGACCGCCGAATGGCCGAAAAGCTCGGCACCCGCACCGTTCGCCCAGAGCAGACGGGCAAGATCGGCCGAAAACAGCACCATTGCCTCGCCGCGTGAAAAGCGTTCCCGCACCCGTGCGTGCACGGCGATATCGATGAACGGATATTGGACTGCGGGCATGTTCGAACCTTGTCGCTGTCGGCCTCTTCAAATTAACGGCTTATTAATAACTGCAGGTCGCATGCCGGTCCAGAAGAGCGGGGGGCTTTCGGCCGGGAAGGTTAACGTCTTGTGCATCGCACAATTATGTTGCAATGCACAATGAAATGTCTTATATAAGCATCATCCAACTCATCGCAGGCAGCGACGCCTCAACCCAAAGGATGCGACCCATGGCTACCATAAAGACCAACGACGTTTTTTCAATTGCTTCTTTCGATCCGTCCAAGTTCGCGGAAACCTTCCGTGATTTCGCCGAAAAGGGCGCTCAGCAGTCGAAGGATGCCTATGCCAAGCTGAAGACCGCTGGCGACGAAGCCGGCAAGACGCTCGAAGCCACCGTCCAGACGGCCCAGGCCGGCACTGTCGAGATCGGCCTCAAGGCGATCGACGCTCTGCGCGTCAACGCCGAGAACTCGTTCTCGCACATCGAAGCACTGCTCGGCGTCAAGTCCCCCGCCGAATTCTTCGAGCTGCAGACCTCGTTCATCCGCAAGCAGGCCGAGCTGGCCGTCGAGCAGGCGAAGTCGATGCAGGAGACCACCAAGCAGGTCGCCGAAAAGCTCGCAAAGCCCTCCAAGGAAGCCGCCGAAAAGGCCATGGCCTCCTTCAAGGTTGCCTGATCGGTCTTTACCAATCAGAGATAAAAGGCTGGACCTCGCGTCCAGCCTTTTTGTATATTGCAGCGGAATGGGACTTGAATTCATCGCCAAGTCCTCGTATGTGACCCCCGTCGCGCCAAGCGCGATTTATGCGGTTGTAGCTCAGTTGGTTAGAGCGCAGGTTTGTGGCACCTGAGGTCGGAGGTTCGAGACCCCCCAACCGTACCATTTTCTCCACAATGAAATTGGTGTTTGCTGGATTGCCGCGAAGCCGCAACGTCACAGCGATGTGGCGGCTTATACCGCCATTGTATCGAACGCCCACGTCCCTGAAGCTGCCCAGCTTTGCCCACACGATGCCCCGGTGTCGTAGTGGTCAACTGGCCGTCATGGACTTCATTTGTTTGACCCGCTTCTTCAGCATCGCTTTTATCTCTCCGGCAATTTGACCAGGAGATCGCGGGCCGGTGTTCGGCGCTGACGGGCCATATTCACTGACAAGTCGATAGCTGTAACCCGCCTCTACGACAGATCCGACTCTTGCGCCTTCAAAATACAGTTCCAGCCGATGCTCTGTGTCATTCGTCTCGATCTGAAAATCGGTCGATGCAGTGAACTTCTGCAAGCTTTTCGCAATCTGCTCCCGAGCATCATGAAGTTTCTTGAGACGGTCTTGTGCCTTTTCTTTTGCTATCTGCGCCTTTCGGCGAGCTCTTACCGATGATCGATATGCTCTGAACTTGGCGACCTCGTCCTCCTTTCGTTGAACCGATACCAGGTCCGGCGCACGACGTAGGAGAAGCCGATAGTAAGACAGCGCCGTCTTGAGATCGCCGAAATCCCATACAGCCTTGACGTATGAGTAGACCAAGGAAATCACGGCAAGGACCGCGACAAGGGCTAGCCCATTGCCATTCAGCAGGTTCTTCTGCGTAAAAAGGATCCCGAAGAAGATGGCAGCGACAACAATGGCAGGGATGATCAAGATCGCGGCCAGCCGGAACATTCCGTAGAAGACCACGGCGATCAAACTGAAGATCAGCGGCAATAGGCTAAGAATGCACGCCGCGAGAATAATGCCGCCTGCGATCGTTGCCATGTATCTCTCCGGTCCTCTAGGCGATCCGCCATGATCTCGAAGCGCCCGAGGTGGGGGAGTTCGCCGCCTTACTTCTCCGCAATGATGGCACGGTGAAGCTGAAGCTCAGTGAGCCTGTCGGCAGTGGCGAGCTCTTCCCCGTCGTCAGTACCGCCGCAAGACCGCACGGAGTGCATCTGTCACATTTATCGAACGACCGCGCGTTCGCGGATATCCGCTTTTTCTGTAGGCTCCCTGAACGCAAAGGGATCGGCAGGCCAATGATTCATCCCGGCAACCAGAATTTCCAGGTTTTGGCTGGGCATCCGTGGCATGAAAACCAGATCTATTGCCTTGCGCACCCGTTGCGTCGGGGGCATTGCCCGATGCTCAAGCCTCATGGCATCAAAAATCAGCAGATCCCCAGTCTTTCCGAGCACGGTGTGTTCGCCACCTTGATCATCCTTGTACTGAAACGGTCCCGTGTGCTCGTCCACATCGGTGAGATACAATACTCCACGAATAATCCCTGGCGGGCATCCATCCTGATGCCAGGATTGAGGACCAATACCTTGGGCCGCGTGCGGCGAAGACTTGACCAGTCGGCAATTCCCGACGGTTACATCACACCCCAACACGCTTCGGAAGAAAATCTGAAAATCTTCACCTGAAAACAGTTCCTTCAAATATCTTCGAAGCTGGTCAGAGGGAATGCCTGACTGGATACTGGTGGAATAGGGCTTCACGGCGTTTCCGGCCCAATCCCAGGACGAATGAAGATTTCCAACATCGCGATTGAAATTCTCGCTCTCGCTGAATGAATGAGCGATTGACGGGTCTGTACCGACCACAGTGACGCCGTTCTTACGGAACTCTATGATGTTCGCCAACAGCTTTCCATCTTGCGGCGTCGTAGCAGGCGCATGCCCTGTGCAACGTTGTGGCGGTTGGTTGACCGCATTCGCAAGCTGCAGCCGGCCGGTCTTTCGCGTGGCCTGAACCTCACTTGCTTCAGATTCTCTCTCGACGAGAGTTTGTATTGCCGTTCCTTCTGCCTGCATGCTCTCAAGCGGAGATCGTCTGACGAGCGTCAGTCCAAGTGGATGGAGAAACTTGTTCAGCAAAATGCCAATACCCAAAACCAATCCTCCTCAAGCAGTGCTGGATGACGGGAAGCCGAAGGGCTCCAGGCCACACGCCATGCGATAGAACATTTCATAGCGAACGTGATTTATCGCAAACCACTGGCAGTTGACGGCATCCTCAATCAGGGCTTCGACAAACCACTTCGCAGCCTTCGGCGGAACGTGAACCCCGTCCACTTCGAGATCGGGTCGGAGGTATCCTCCCTCCGTTAGGCTCGGCCAAAGGCTTATTGTTTTCACGCCAATACGTTTGCACTCGTTTTCCAGGTACCGGTTGAATGCCATGACCAGTTTGGTGCGAATGGAAACAGGTGTCTCGTATCCCTGCAACTGCTTGGCACGCGCCTCGTCGCGGGTTGGTGGCACGACGAGTTGCACATACAGCCTGTTGAACCCGGCATTCATCAGTTGCTGCAGGCCGGCAATCATCGGATCAACACGTTGCCTTATCATTGAATCGATAACGTCCCACGGAATGAGCGGTCGGTCGAGAAGGGGCAATTCTGTCTCAAAATTGGGAACGAAATCATGCGTGTCCCGAAGGACCGGCAGTATTGCTCCTCTCACGTCGATACAACCCATAGTGAAAAGGAGCAGAGGCGGTGTGACCGCCTTCCCAGACGCTCGATGGATCGAAAAATCAACCTCATCTGATGATAGATGCGTAGCCTTGCCGTTCCGGACCAAACCTTCAAACTCGAGAAATTCGATGACTGCGGGATGGAAGTCGCCGCTGCTCGGCTCGAAAAAATCGTGTGCAGTAAGTCCGGATACATATTTGGCGTGGACAGAGGCCCAACTGCCAGTCCAGGACTCCCTGAACATCAAATTGCGGTACGGCAAAGCGTGACTGTCACCAATGACGTAAATAGGCTCCACCGTCGCCTCATTCGCTTCCAATTCCAAAATACCCTCCGTCGTGCTTTGCTTGACTTAACTCGAACTGGCGAGCCCCCGGAAAAAATCTTCTTCATCACAAACGACCGGAGTGACGGGCAAGCTACCGTGACTGAGGTTGGACTGGTCGAGACGCGGTTTTTCGATGTCACCTGAGAAATGCGCGAAGAAAGAATTCATTGCATGAGAGACACCATCCGTGGATATCGAACGTCCGTCATCCTCGATGAAAGCGTGCGTGTTGCGCGTTGCCGTAATGAGCTCATAGGAAGCAAAGTAATGCACATTCGGACGGCTTTGCGCTAATTCGCCTGCTACTACTCGCAGAACGCTCTTTGAGTAGACACTCGCCTGCAAGACATGACTGTCTGTCATGGTGGCAATCAAAGGTACGGGCGATACAGTCAGCACGAACTGGATCCGAGGATTGCAGGCGGTGATGAGTTCAATAGCTGACGAGAGCGCATCCAGGCACCGCGAGACCGATAAATTTTCAAAGATATATTTGTCGGGATCATAGTCACCGGCGCTCCCGCACCCTGGGCACGTCGGGTAGGCTGTCCCATCCTGCCTCGAAATCCAGGTTTCAGTGAGGCCGAGGGTGAAAACAAACACGTCGGCTGTTTCAATCAGCTTCCTAACAGATGCAAGATGTTGCCGCATGTCTGCTTCCGCCTCTGTGCGGGAGGAAAACCCGCCGGGAACTATCCGTGGCCGAAGTAGATCAAAGCAACGCCCATCTGCGGCCTCCCAATATTGGTCCGCAGGCACGAATTGCCCCAGTGCACGCTGCACAAGTTGGAGAAACTGAAGAGTGGAATATATATTCCCATACCGCGCCGAAAAGACTCCATAATTGTATCGCGAGGCTGTTTCTGCCGGCAAATATGGAGGTGCGGGTTCGGCCTGAGCGTAATTGTATCCTCTTTCCGTGAGTGCTCTTGATATGTGTTGAGCGAAGCAACTTCCCGCCGACGCAACAAGAGTATCCGGCGCAATTTTCAGGCGACTTTGCAGGTGTGGAACAATATCTTTTGCGCTGCGGCCTGCGACGGATTTGCTCCACCAGCTAGTAGACGGCAGCGAATGGTAGGGGCAATCCATGACTATTCCTCGCTAGAAAAACTGCTAGGTTAGCTCGCTAGCAGTGTCAAGTCCGCAACGGCGAGCCGCAGCCCGAGGAAGCATAGCGCAGTTTCTCCGTAAGTATCTGATTTCGCGATGGTCCGACAGGAGTTTCGAACACCCAGACCGTGCCATATTCCCACGACAACAATGAAAACCCGGTTCCGGTCCTTCCGGATGGAACCCATGCCGCGCCGGGCCGTTCTCCATGTTGACGGGAGAATATGTATGTCGAAAACCCTTCTCTACGGTGCGACCAAGATCGATGAGACCAACAGCGCCTATGCAGCGGCCGAGAGCCTTGGTCGATTTCAATGGAAGAACCGCGTCTTCGTTATTTTCGCCGACAGGGACAATGCCCGTGCCGCGCGGCAGGAAAACCTGTTGCTGGCCGATCGCTCGGCGCTGGACGAGCGCGACATGGTGGTGCTCAAGATTTCGGGTAGCGGCGTCAAACCGATCTTCGGAGCCAGTGATAATCTCGACGGGGAGGCGATCCGCCGTGATCTCAACGCGCCGGAGGTGGGTGAGTTCGCCGCCTTCCTTCTCGGCAAGGATGGCACGGTGAAGCTCAAGCTCAGCGAGCCGATTGCCAGTGGCGAGCTCTTCGCCATCATCGACAGCATGCCGATGCGCGCTGCCGAATCGCTGAAGCCGGACAACTAATGCATGTCGCCCAAAACTGTGCCGCGGTTTTGGGAGAACGACATGCACAAACAAAGACCCAAAGCGCGTCGTATGATTGCGATTTGACGCGACGCGCTTTAGCCCCGGCCTGATATCATCCACGATCAAACATCATGAAGGGAGGCGGCGATGTCCGTGCCCAACGAACCCATTCCCGATCAGCCGCCGATGCCCGCGCCCGGCTGGAAGCCGGTGCCGCCGATCAAGGAACCGGAGCCCGACCGGCTTCCCGACGAGGCTCCGGTCCCGAACCCGGACGAGAACGACGAACCGGCAAAACATGTCTCTGGGTCTTAGAGAAAGATGTGCCGCTCTGCGCTGACGAGTTCCTGCAGGAAATCGGCGACGCTCCGGACGCGCACGAGATCGCGTGCCGTTTCGTGATAGGTCGTCCAGTAGGCGCGCCGGATCGAAACCTCCGGCAGGATGCGTACCAGCTCCTGGTACTGCCGGGCGATATAATCATGCAGGATGCCGATGCCGGCGCCTGATCGTACCGCCTCGGTCTGGCCGATCGCCGTCGAGATTTCGAAGCTCGCATCCCAGCTGCGCATCACCTCGCCGGAGAAATTGAGCGAGGCGGTGAAGATCAGGTCTTCGACATAGCCGATGCGCGGATGCGCCTTCAGCGCCTCGATATCGGCGGGGACGCCCTGAGAGGCAAGGTAGTCGCGCGAGGCATAAAGCCCGAGTGTGTAGTCCGTCAGTTTGGAGGAAACGAGCCGGCCCTGCTCCGGCCGCTCCAGCGTGATGGCGATATCCGCCTCGCGCTGTGACAGTGAAAACGAGCGCGGCACAGGTACGAGTTGGATCTTCAGCTCCGGATGGCGCTCGATCAGCCTGCCCATGCGCGGCGCAAGAAAGGAAACACCGAACCCATCAGGCGCGCCGACGCGGACCGTGCCGGCAATTGCCGTGTCAGTGTGGCCGAGGTTGGCTTGCGCTGCCAGCATTTCCGTTTCCATCCGCTCGGCGGCGTGCAGGAAGACCTCGCCTTCGGCCGTCAGCTCGCAGCCATTCGTGCGGCGGATGAAAAGCCGCGTTTTCAGCGCCTCTTCCAGCGAAGTCAGTCGACGCGAGAGCGTGGCGTGATTGAGCCCTAGCCGCTTCGAAGCGGCAAGGATCTGCCCGGCGCGGGCGACGGCGAGGAAAATGCGAACATCATCCCAGTTCATGGCTTGGCACGCATTGCAATCGGATCGACATCGAGAAGCGTCAGCGATGTCACCATCCCGGCCGTCTCGTTCTTGTATTTGAGGAAATGCGGTGTCTGCAGATGGGCCTCATATGCCTCCTGGTCGGCGTAGACCTCGAGAATACGGATCCGGTGTGGATTATCCCTGATGGAAACAGCGCTCAGGGAAAGGACGCCGTCTTCCAGCACGACGGATGCCTCGATTTCTTCCGTAAGCAATGCGCGGTAGGCTCCAAGCGTGCCCGGATCGATCTCCAGTTCCGCCATTCTGACGACAGGTTTCCGGCTCATCGGCTCGACCTCCTCTTGGATTTGACTTGCCCGCATGCCGTGCCAAGTTTGGAAGCAGCAGTGCGGGACGCAACGATAGAGCTATAATACACGCACAACGGTTGCTTATATCAGCGCATTGATTTGTGCAAATTGAAGTGCGATTGTGCGCCATCCAAAAACAGGAGGAATATCCCATGCGTGAGATCGGTCATTTCATCGGCGGTAAGCAGGTTGCCGGCACCAGCGGCCGCACAAGCAACGTCTATAATCCGGCGACCGGCGAAGTGCAGGCGACGGTGGCGCTCGCAAGCGTCGAGGAACTGCGCGCCGCCGTCGAAAACGCCAAGGCCGCGCAGCCGAAATGGGGTGCCACCAACCCGCAGCGCCGCGCCCGTGTCTTCTTCAAGTTCGTCGAACTCCTGAACAAGCACATGGACGAGCTTGCCGAAATGCTCTCCAGGGAGCACGGCAAGACGATCGACGATGCCAAGGGCGATGTTATTCGCGGCCTTGAAGTCTGCGAATTCGTCTGCGGCATTCCGCACCTCGCCAAGGGCGAGTTCACCGAGGGCGCTGGTCCTGCGATCGACATGTATTCGCTGCGCCAGCCGGTCGGCATCGGCGCCGGCATTACCCCCTTCAATTTCCCGGGCATGATCCCGATGTGGATGTTTGCGCCGGCGATTGCCTGCGGCAACGCCTTCATCCTGAAGCCCTCCGAGCGTGATCCTTCCTTGCCGATCCGTCTCGCCGAACTGATGATCGAGGCGGGCCTGCCTGCCGGTATCCTGAACGTCGTCAACGGCGACAAGGCTGCCGTCGACGCAATCCTCACCGATCCCGATATCGGCGCCGTCTCCTTCGTCGGTTCGACGCCGATCGCCCGTTACGTCTACGGCACGGCGGCGATGAACGGCAAGCGCGCCCAGTGCTTCGGTGGCGCCAAGAACCACATGATCATCATGCCGGATGCCGACCTGGACCAGGCCGTCAACGCGCTGATGGGCGCAGGCTACGGTTCTGCCGGCGAGCGCTGCATGGCAATCTCGGTTGCCGTTCCGGTCGGTGAAGACACTGCCAACCGCCTCGTCGAGAAGCTGACGCCGAAGATCGAATCGCTGCGGATCGGCCCCTATACCGACGACAAGGCCGACATGGGTCCGCTCGTCACCAAGGAAGCCTATACCCGCGTTCGCGGTCTGATCGACCGTGGTGTCGAAGAGGGCGCCAAGCTGGTCGTCGACGGCCGTGATTTCAAGCTCCAGGGCTATGAAGACGGCTATTTCGTCGGCGGCTGCCTGTTCGACAACGTTACGCCCGAGATGGATATCTACAAGACCGAGATCTTCGGACCCGTCCTCTCCGTCGTTCGCGCCAAGAACTACGAGGATGCGCTGTCGCTGCCGATGAAGCACGAATATGGCAATGGCGTTGCGATCTTCACCCGTGACGGCGATGCCGCCCGCGACTTCGCCTCGCGCATCAATATCGGCATGATCGGCATCAATGTTCCGATCCCGGTTCCGCTCGCCTACCACTCCTTCGGCGGCTGGAAGGCATCGAGCTTCGGCGATCTCAACCAGCACGGCACAGATTCGATCAAGTTCTGGACGAAGACCAAGACCATCACCGCCCGCTGGCCCTCGGGCATCAAGGACGGCGCGGAATTCGTCATGCCGACGATGAAGTGATCTTCAGGATCTATCGATTACAATTCGGGGGCCTTTTGGTCCCCGTTTTTATTCGATTTCAGCCTGTTGATTTTTGCACCAATTGCTTTTCAGATGCCGTACTGGACATGTGCAAGCAAGCCATCCTGGAATACAACAGGATCCTGGAGCAGGATTGACCTCGCGGCAAATGGCCTCATAAGCTGAATGTGATTTTCATATTTTGGAATTGTTCAAAACTACCAAACCGCCTATATAGGTCTGAACAGGCACAAGTCAGGAGAATGGCATGCGGTTGACGAAGCAGACCAACTATGCGGTTCGCATGTTGATGTATTGTGCTGCCAATGATGGGCACCTGAGCCGGATTCCGGAAATTGCCAGGGCTTATGGCGTTTCCGAACTCTTTCTTTTCAAGATCCTCCAACCGCTGAACAAGGCGGGTCTGGTCGAGACCGTGCGCGGCCGCAACGGCGGCGTGCGCTTGGGCAAGCCGGCGGCCAGCATCAGCCTTTTCGACGTGGTGCGGGTGACGGAAGACAGTTTCGCCATGGCCGAATGTTTCGAGGACGACGGCATGGTCGAGTGCCCGCTGGTCGACAGCTGCGGTCTGAATTCGGCGCTGCGCAAGGCGCTCAACGCCTTCTTCGCCGTGCTTTCGGAATATTCCATCGACGATCTCGTCAAGGCGCGTCCCGAGATCAATTTCCTCCTCGGGATCACCGCGGAGCAGCAATATCGCAAGCCTGCGATCGTTGCCCCTGCTGCCTGAATTTAAGAGCGGAATATGCTGGTGAAACCGCGGTTGCCCCGGCAATCGCGGTTTTTGTTTTTACCGCTCTTCGCCTGCTTGGGAGTGGTGTGAAAATCGCCGGTTGCGCGTCCGCAGGGCAGGCGCATTTGTAACCAAATGCGCCAAAATTCAGATCATTTTTATCTGAATGTTTCCAAATGAGGCTGTTTTTTGTCGGAAAATTTCTAAAATTGTCCGGCTGGAAAAATTTTCTGCGAGGCCCGTTGCTTTCAGTAGATAAATATCGTTCCATCGGTCGTCGATCGGGATGCCAATCCACGGTCCCCAACATCAAAAAAGAACAACCTGGGAAACAATATTATGAAAAAGATCTCTGTCCTCCTGGCAGCGACGGCCCTGATTTCGGTCATGGCAACGTCGGCCTGGTCCAAGACCCTTGTCTATTGCTCTGAGGGCTCGCCGGAAGGCTTTGACCCGAGCCTCTACACGGCAGGCACGACCTTCGACGCATCGTCGCGTACGGTCTACAGCCGCCTCGTCGAATTCAAGCACGGCGGCACCGAGATCGAGCCGGGCCTGGCTGACAGCTGGAGCGTTTCTGCCGACGGCACGGAATACACCTTCAAGCTTCATCCTGGCGTCAAGTACCAGACCACCGACTTCTTCACGCCGACGCGTGACTTCAATGCCGACGACGTCATCTTCTCGTTCGAGCGTCAGCTCAAGGCTGACAATCCGTGGAACAAGTATGTCGAGGGCGGCTCTTATGAATATGCTGCCGGCATGGGCTTTCCCGAGCTGATCAAGTCGATCGAGAAGGTCGATGACCTCACGGTCAAGTTCACGCTCAATCATCCCGAAGCGCCGTTCCTCGCCGATCTCGCCATGGACTTTGCCTCGATCATCTCCAAGGAATATGCCGACAAGCTCGCCGCCGACGGCAAGATGGCGCAGATGAACCAGCAGCCGCTCGGCACCGGTCCGTTCACCTTCGTCGCCTACCAGCCGGATGCCGTCATCCGCTACAAGGCGAACGAAACCTATTTCAAGGGCAAGGAAAAGATCGACGATCTGGTTTTCGCCATCACCTCTGATGCTGCCGTCCGTGCGCAGAAGCTGAAGGCCGGCGAATGCCACCTCATTCCTTATCCGAATGCGGCCGACGTCTCCGAACTCAAGAAGGACGAGAACCTGACTGTGCTTGAACAGGCCGGCCTGAACGTCTCGTATCTCGCCTACAACACCTTGGTTGCTCCCTTCGACAAGGCCGAAGTCCGCAAGGCGCTGAACATGGCGATCAACAAGCAGGCGATCGTCGACGCCGTCTTCCAGGGTGCCGCGGCTGTTGCCAAGAACCCGATCCCGCCGACCATGTGGTCCTATAACGATGCCGTGGTCGACGACAAGTACGATCCCGATGCATCGAAGAAGATGCTGGCAGATGCCGGCGTCAAGGATCTGAAGATGAAGATCTGGGCGATGCCGGTTTCGCGTCCGTACATGTTGAACGCACGCCGCGCCGCAGAATTGATGCAGGCCGACCTGGCCAAGGTCGGCGTCGATGCGGAAATCGTCACCCATGAATGGGCCGAATATCTGAAGCTCTCGTCCGACAAGAATCGCGACGGTGCCGTCATCCTCGGCTGGACCGGCGACAACGGCGACCCTGACAACTTCATGGATACGTTGCTTGGCTGCGACGCTGTCGGCGGCAACAACCGCGCTCAGTGGTGCAACAAGGAATTCGACGATCTGATGACCAAGGCCAAGCTGACGGCCGACGTTGCCGAGCGCACGAAGGCCTATGAGCAGGCTCAGCTGATCTTCAAGAAGGAAGCTCCCTGGAATACGCTCGACCACTCGTTGGTCTTCGTTCCGATGAGCAAGAAGGTCTCGGGCTTCTTCATGGATCCGCTCGGAATTCACCGCTTCGATGGCGTGGACATTTCCGAATAGTAAAAAATCTGTAAACTGCCCGGTCAACGCCGGGTGCGGCCGGCGGTCAGGACAACCTGACCGCCGGAAACTATTGGAAAACCTGCCATGTTGCGTTTTTTCATCGGCCGCCTCGCGGTGCTGATCCCGACATTCCTTGGCGTTTCGCTGATAGCCTTCTCGTTCATCCGCATGATTCCCGGCGATCCGGTCATGCTTTTATCGGGTGAACGTGTCATGGCGCCGGAACGCCACGCCCAGATCATGCACGATCTCGGTTTCGACCGGCCGATATATGTGCAGTATTTCGATTATCTCGTAAAAGTGCTGCACGGCGATCTCGGCACCTCGATCGTCACCAAGCGGCCCGTTCTCGGCGAATTCTTCACGCTGTTTCCGGCAACGCTGGAGCTTTCGCTCTGTGCCATCATCATCGCCGTCTGTCTTGGCGTGCCCGCCGGCGTCTTTGCGGCCGTCAAGCGTGGCACGTGGTTCGATCAGAGCGTGATGGGTGTTGCCCTCATCGGTTATTCGATGCCGATCTTCTGGTGGGGCTTGCTGCTCATCATCTTCTTCTCCGGCTATCTCGGCTGGACGCCGGTTTCCGGTCGCATCTCGCTGATGTATTTCTTCAAGCCGGTCACCGGCTTCATGCTGATCGACAGCCTGCTTTCCGGGCAGAAGGGCGCCTTCTCCTCGGCGGTCAGCTACCTCATCCTGCCGACCATCGTGCTGGCGACCATCCCACTTGCCGTTATCGCGCGCCAGACACGCTCGGCAATGCTCGAAGTTCTCGGCGAGGATTATGTCCGCACCGCGCGCTCCAAGGGCCTGAAGCCGCTGCGCGTCGTCGGTGTGCACGCGCTCCGCAACGCGATGATCCCCGTCATCACCACGATCGGCCTGCAGATCGGCGTCCTTCTTGCCGGCGCCATCCTGACGGAGACGATCTTCTCCTGGCCGGGTATCGGCAAATGGATGGTCGATTCGGTATTCAAGCGCGACTACGCGGTGGTCCAGGGCGGCCTGCTGCTGATCGCCGGCGTCATCATGCTGGTCAATCTGATTGTTGATGTTCTCTACGGCTTCATCAATCCACGCATTCGGCACTAGGAGCGTCCATGAGCACGGTCACCGTCAAAACCGGCCAGCCATCCGCTCTTGCGGAGTTCTGGCATTATTTCTCCCGCAACAAGGGCGCCGTCATCGGCCTCGTTGTTTTCGTCATCATCCTCGTCGTGGCAGTGCTTGCGCCGCTGTTTGCGCCGCACGGTCCGAACGAGCAGAACCGTGCGGTGCTGCTCGCCGTGCCGTTCTGGATGGAGGGCGGCAGCGCTTCCTTCCCGCTCGGAACGGACGCCGTCGGCCGCGACATCCTCTCGCGCCTGATCTACGGCGCGCGGTTCTCGCTGTTCATCGGCGTCGTCGTTGTTACGCTGTCGGTCATTTCAGGCGTGCTGATCGGTCTCGTCGCCGGCTTTTTCCGCGGCCGGATCGACACGGCAATCATGCGCCTGATGGATATCATCCTCGCCTTCCCGTCGCTGCTGCTCGCTCTCGTGCTGGTGGCGGTGCTCGGCCCCGGCCTTACCAATGCGATGATCGCGATTTCACTGGTCAACCAGCCGCATTTCGTGCGTCTGACGCGCGCCTCGGTGATGACCGAGCGCGAGAAGGAATATGTCATCGCTTCGCGCGTCTCGGGCGCAGGCACCTTCCGCCTGATGTTCCAGACGATCCTGCCGAACTGTCTTGGGCCGCTGATCGTCCAGGCGACGCTCGCCTTTTCGGCGGCCATCCTTGATGCCGCCGCCCTCGGCTTCCTCGGCATGGGCGCCCAGCCGCCGACGCCTGAATGGGGGACGATGCTTGCCGAATCCCGCGAGTTCATCTCGCGCGCCTGGTGGGTGGTGACATTCCCGGGTCTTGCCATCCTCATCACCGTTCTTGCCATCAACCTGATGGGCGACGGCCTGCGCGATGCGCTTGATCCCAAGCTGAAGAGGTCGTGATGTCCCTTCTTGAAATTGAAAATCTGACCGTCGAATTCCAGACCTCTTCCGGTCTCTTCCGCGCCGTCGACGGCGTATCGCTTGCCTGCGACAAGGGCGAGATCCTGTCGATCGTCGGCGAATCCGGCTCGGGCAAATCCGTTGCCATGCTCGCCCTCATGGGGCTTCTGCCCTGGACGGCAAAGATCACCGCCGACCGCATGCAGTTCGACGGGCAGGACCTGCGCGGCATCTCCGCCCGCCAGCGCCGCAGGATCGTCGGCAAGGACATGGCGATGATCTTCCAGGAGCCGATGTCGAGCCTCAATCCGTGCTTCACCGTCGGCTTCCAGCTCGGTGAGACCCTGCGCGTCCACATGGGCCTCAATCGTAAGGAGCGTCGCGAACGCTCGATCGAACTCCTGAACCTCGTCGGCATTCCGGCGCCGGAAGACCGCCTGTCGAACTTCCCGCACCAGATGTCGGGCGGCATGAGCCAGCGCGTCATGATCGCCATGGCGCTCGCCTGCAACCCGAAGCTTCTCATCGCCGACGAGCCGACGACCGCGCTCGACGTGACGATCCAGGCGCAGATCCTCGATCTGCTCGTCCGCCTGCAGAAGGAGCAGGGCATGGCGCTGGTGCTGATCACCCACGACATGGGTGTCGTTGCCGAAACTGCCGAGCGCGTGCAGGTGCAATATGCCGGCCAGAAGGTCGAGGAACAGCCGGTGAGGGCGCTGTTTCGCGATCCGCACCACCCTTATACCGCAGCCCTGCTTGCCGCGTTGCCGGAACGCGCCGAAGTCGGCCAGCGTCTCCCCTCGATCGCCGGCGTCGTTCCCGGCCAGCATGGCCGACCGACGGGCTGTCTCTTTGCGCCGCGCTGCGGCTTCGCCACGGTCGAATGCGACCGCGGCGTCGTCCGCCAGGGACCGGAGCTGGGCTTGGCACTCTGCAACTATCCTTTGAAGGGCGGCAGGCCGCTCGGACATCCGGGCGTCATGCCCGTTCAAACTGCAGGAGACTTCGTATGACGGGCGCTGTTCTCGAGGGCAGGGATCTCGCCCGCTTCTACACCGTCAACCGCGGTCTCTTCAAAGACGACGCCACCGTCAAGGCGCTGAACGGTGTCAGCTTCAGCCTCCATTCCGGCAAGACGCTTGCCGTCGTCGGCGAATCCGGCTGTGGCAAGTCGACGCTCGCTCGTCTCGTCACCATGATCGAGGATCCGACGTCGGGCGAATTGCTGATCGACGGCAAGCCCGCCCATGTCGGCGACCGCAGCCTGCGCAGCCAGGTGCAGATCGTCTTCCAGAATCCCTACGGCTCGCTCAACCCGCGCCAGAAGGTCGGCTCGATCCTCGAAGAGCCGCTGAAGATCAACACCGATCTTAATGCAGCCGCCCGTCGCCGCAAGGCCGAGGAAATGATGGCCCGCGTCGGCCTGCGCCCGGAGCATTATGGCCGCTATCCCCATATGTTCTCCGGCGGCCAGCGCCAGCGCATCGCCATTGCCCGCGCCCTGATGCTGCGGCCGAAAGTGCTGGTGCTCGACGAACCGGTCTCGGCCCTCGACCTCTCGATCCAGGCACAGGTGCTGAACCTGCTGATGGACCTGCAGAAGGAGATGGGGCTTGCCTATCTCTTCATCTCGCATGGCCTGTCCGTCGTCCACCACATCGCCGACGAGGTGATGGTGATGTATCTCGGCCGCCCTGTTGAAACCGGTCCCGCCGCCGAGGTTTTCGCCAAGCCGCGCCATCCCTATACGGCTGCATTGCTGTCGGCGACCCCGATCGCCGATCCAGACCGCGAGAAGAACCGCATCCGCCTGCAGGGCGAACTGCCTTCGCCGCTAAAGCCGCCGGCGGGTTGCCACTTCAATCCGCGCTGCTGGAAGGCGCAGGACTATTGCCGCCAGGTTTCTCCCGAACTAAGTGGAGAGGGTCAGCATCAATATGCCTGTCATTTCCCGCTCGATTGAGTGGGAAGACGCGCAAATTCAAAGTGATAGAGCGTCCTTGGCGCGTCCTGTTGGACACGCGGCGCTCTAGGGAGGGATCATGCCGGAGCAGATGAACAGGCCCCATGCGATCATCGTCATGGGGGTCAGCGGCTCTGGCAAATCCTCGGTCGGCGAGACGCTTGCCGACGCGCTGCACCTGCATTTCGCCGAAGGCGATGCGCTTCATCCCGCTGCCAATGTCGAGAAGATGTCGAAGGGCATTCCGCTGACCGACGAGGACCGGATGCCCTGGCTCGACCGCATCGGCGAAGAGATCAAGGCCTCGCTGGAGAAGAGCGAGGGCATCATCGTTTCCTGCTCGGCGCTGAAGCGCATCTATCGCGACAGGCTGAGGACCGCTGCCGGCGGCAATCTGTTCTTCGTCTATCTCGAAGGGTCCAGGGCGCTGCTGACGAAGCGCATGGGCGAGCGCAAGGGGCACTTCATGCCGGCCTCGCTGCTCGAAAGCCAGTTGGCGACGCTGGAGGTGCCGACCGGTGAGCAAGGTGTTGTGACCGTCGATATCGACGACACGGTCGAAGATATCGCGGCAACGGCCCTTGAAGGCCTGGCAGTACTCGGCGTTACGGGTTGAACCGCTGCGGCGAATAGGCCGCAATATCGATGAATGGTGTCTCGCCGGTGATGAGTTCGGCAAGCACGCGGCCGGTCACCGGCCCGAGCGTCAGCCCGTGATGCGCGTGGCCGAAGGCGAACCACAGGCCCTCATGGCGCGGCGCCTTGCCGATGATCGGCATCATGTCGGGCGTGCAGGGACGCGCGCCCATCCAGGGTTCGGGATCGAGCCTTCTGCCGAGCGGAAAGATGGTGCGCGCCACGGCTTCGGCCCGGTCGAGCTGGACCGGCGTCTTCGGCGCGTTGAGTGTTGCAAACTCGGCCCCCGTCGTCAGGCGGATGCCGCTGTTCATCGGCGCGAGGAAATAGCCGCGTTCGGCATCGAGCGTCCAATTGTTGAGAACGGCATTGCCTTCGGCGGCATAATGCATGTGATAGCCGCGCTTGACGCCGAGCGGGAAGGAATAGCCGAGCCGGCGCATTGCAACGGCCGCCCAGGGGCCGAGCGCCATCACCGCATCATCGGCCTCGAGCGGACCTTCCGACGTCATGATTTTCCAGCCAGAGCCGAACTGGCCGAGCGAGGCGGCGTCGCCGGTAACAAACCGGCCGCCAAGGCTTTCGAAATAGCTGCGATAGGCCGCTGTCAGCGCATGCGGGTCGAGCACTGACCAGGGATCGCGCCAGTGGATGCCGCCGACGAAATCACCGGTAATATGGGGCTCCATGCGGGCGATATCGGCCGCAGTCAGGCTGTCGTAACCGACGCCGAACTCGTTCTGCCACAGCGACGCCTCCGAAAGCGCCTCGTCGCGCTTGGCTTCAGTCCGGAAAACCTTCATCCAGCCGTTCTTGCGGATCAGCGTTTCGGCGTGCGAGGCCTCGATCAGGTCCTTGTGTTCCATGATCGAATTCTCGATCAGCGGCGCATAGGCCCGGGTGATGGCCGCGTGGCGTTGCGCGTTGGAATTCCACCAGTAGCGGGCGAGGAAGGCGATCTGGCCCGGCAGCGCGCGCAGGTGATAATGCGCATCGATGCGGTTGTTCAGCGCATAACGCAGCAGAAGACCGAGCTGCTGGGGAAAGCCGTAGGGCGCCACACCTTCGCGCTGGATCAGGCCGGCATTGCCGAAGGAGGTTTCTTTGCCCGGGTCCTTGCGGTCGATCAGCGTCACCTGCCGGCCGCGCCGCTGAAGATGGATGGCCGTTGAAACCCCGACGATGCCGGCGCCCAGCACGATTGCGTTCTTCGTCATTTTCCCCTGCATTCCGCTTTGTTATCAAGTGAAAATGCCCGTCCCGATGCTGCGGTGCAAACGAAAAATCGCATTCATTTCAAAATCATTGCGCTTTGCAGCGCGGCATTTTCAGCCCTGACGCGGATATGGAGGACGCAAGCGTTGAGCAGCGAAAAGGTGATCGCGTAAAGCGGCAGGCCGAAGGCGAGCGGAAGGGCGGCGATCTCGCCGATGACGATCGCATAATTCGGGTGCCGGAGAAAACGATAGGGGCCTGTCGTAATAAGCGGCGCGCCGGGCAGGATGATGATGCGCGTCGTCCAGCGGTCCTTCAGCGTCGCGAGCACCCAGAGCCGCAGCGCCTGCAGCCCCATGAAGACCAGAAACCAGAAGGGTTCGACCGGCCGGCCCGGCGCAACCAGCCACAGGCCGATGATCCAGCCTGTATGCAGCGCGACCATGAGGGGATAATGCTCCGGCGCCACTTCCCTGGCGCCTCTGGAAAGAAGAGCGGCGGTGTTGCGCCGGGCAAGCACGAGCTCGCCCAGCCGCTGCAGCGTCACGAACGCCAGCAGGGCGATCGACGGTCCCATCATGCAACCCTCCGAAGCGTGATGCAGCTGGCTGAAAAGCCCGGTCCCATGGCAATCATCGCGGCGCGTTCCGGCAATCCGGCGCGGATCGCCCGCTCCAGCACGAAGAGGATGGTCGGCGAGGACATGTTGCCATATTCGGCAAGCACGGCACGCTCATGATCGAGCGTGCCCGGCGCCATCGAAAGGGCGCTCTCCATCGCAGCCACCACCTTCATGCCGCCGGGATGGCAGATGAAGCGGTCGATATCCGCAAGCTTCAACCCATTGCGGGCCAGGATTGCGGTTATTGCCGGGCCTAGCTCCTTTTCGGCGAAGGGCGGCAGCGATTGCGCCAGCACGATGCCGAAGCCGCCATCATCGATCTTCCAGCCCATGATATCGAGTGTGTCGGGAAAGAGATGCTCGCCGGTGGATTCCACCTCCGCCAGTCCGCCGCCGCCTGCGCGCAGCACGCAGGCGGCGGCGCCATCACCGAAAAGCGCTGTCGCGATGATGTTCGGCCGCGTCAGTTCGTCGAGGCGGAAGGCCAGCGTGCAGAGCTCGATCGAAACAAAGAGCACGACCGCGCCCGGCCGGCTGCGCGCCAGCCGCGAGGCGATGGCAAAGCCCGACACGCCGGCAGCGCAGCCGAGCCCGAAGACCGGCACCCGCTCGATGTCGGCCCTGAAACCCAGCCGCCCGGCAAGCTGCGCATCGAGGCTCGGCGTCGCAAAACCGGTGGAGGAGACGGTGACGACGCAGTCGACATCGCGCGCGTCAAGCCCGGCCTGACGAAGGGCAGCGGTTGCGGTCTCGACAAAAAGAGCGCCTGCCACCTCGGCATAGGCCTGCATCCGGTCCTGCCAGCCATGCGGCTCATCGAACCAGGCAAGCGGCCGCGCCGCATGGCGTTTTTCGATGCCGGCACTGTCGAAGACGCGGGCAAGATGCTGGAAATCCTTGAAGCGCTCGGCAAACAGCCTGGCGGAGGCTTCAGCCGCCTGCTTCTGGGGGATGACATGTTCGGGTGCGGCAACAGCGAGGCTGATGAGTTTAACGGTATCGGTCACGGAATTCTCCTTGTCGTTCCCGGCGGAACGGAGGGAAACACCCGGGCGCAGCACTTTATTCGACGAGGCGCACTTCACGAAACGGTGATGAAAAAAATCAGAGGAGCAGCCGAATAAAGCCCGGCGCAGCGGTGTTCTCTCCTCGCAACGTCATTCCAGAGGAGTTTCCCCATGACAATCATGACAGTCCGCATCGCTTCCATCGTTCTCGGCGGCTGCCTTGCCGCTTCTGTTTTCTCCGGCCCGGTCTTTGCGGTCGGTGATGATAGCAGCACCACGCCGGTCTGCAAGAAGGGCGAGATCTACGACCAGAAGACCAAGAAATGCGTCAAGCAGCAGAGCGCCAACGTTTCCGATGAGAACCGCGCCGACTATGCCTATTCGCTGGCCAAGGCACACCGCTATGAAGAGGCGCTCGCCATGCTCGACACGGTCAAGAACCAGAACACCGCCGAAGTGCTGAACTATCGCGGCTATGCCAC
>Ga0307515_10004226_pt1 | contig 29856 bp, 4 predicted proteins | sample 17_EM_MG_FD_194513 | JGI IMG/M metagenome (GOLD analysis project Ga0307515, IMG submission 194513) | Populus trichocarpa ectomycorrhiza microbial communities from riparian zone in the Pacific Northwest, United States - 17_EM | ecosystem: Host-associated > Plants > Roots > Unclassified | place... | reverse complement strand
TCTGGCGACGGTCATCTGGCTCCGGCGACGGTCGTCTAGCTCTGACGACGGTCGTCTGGCTCTGACGGTCGTCTAGCTCTGGCGACGGTCATCTGGCTCCGGCGACGGTCGTCTGGCTCTGACGACGATCGTCCAGCTCTGGCGACGGTCATCTAGCTCCGGCGACGGTCGTCTAGCTCTGACGACGGTCGTCTGGCTCTGACGGTCGTCTAGCTCCGGCGACGGTCGTTTGCTGGCTGTCGTTCTGGTGTCTTCCTAGGTAGGGAGGATGTAAGGAAGGGTAAAAAATGAGGTGGCTACCTAGGTGTATATAGGGGGTATATTTGGTAGAGGCACGTGTAGAGGCTATCGGGAATATAGCGGGGACCCGATGCGGAGCTTTGTGTAGAGCCTCCGTATGTAGAGCTTCGCGCAGAGCCTTGTGCAGAGCCTCTGTACGTAGAGCTTTATATAGAGCCTTGTATAGAGCTTCATGCAGAGCTTCGCGTAGAGCTTTGTGTAGAGCTTCGCGTAGAGCTTCGTGTAGAGCTTTATATAGAGCTTCGTGCAGAGCTTCGTATAGAGCTTCGTGCAGAGCTTCGTGCAGAACTTTGTGCAGAACTTCGTGTAGAGCTTTGTGTAGGGCTTCGTGTAGAACTTCGTGTAGAGCTTCGTGCAGAGCTTCGTGTAGAACTTCGTGCAGAACTTCGTGTAGAGCTTCGTGTAGGGCTTCGTGCAGAGCTTCGTGTAGAGCTTTGTGCAGAGCTTCGTGCAGAACTTCGTGTAGAACTTCGTGCAGAGCTTCGTGCAGAGCTTCGTGTAGAACTTCGTGTAGAACTTTATACAGAGCTTTATATAGAGCTTCGTACAGAACTTTGTGCAGAACTTTGTGTAGAGCTTTATATAGGGCTTCGTACAAATCCGTCTGTAGAGCTATAAATATTTCGCTAAGCTACTACTTAGAATCTACGTTTTTCTATAGCCCTTGCGGAAAACTAACCGTTTTATTTAGTAATTTATTTTCTTTTTCTAACCCTACCTCTTGTTCTTTTTAAAGTTCCGCGCCTCCATTAAAAACGCTATTTAGTTTTTTAACCTCGCCGCCTCTCTCTTTCTCGCTTACTCCTTCCTCTCTTTTCTTTTTTCCCCTCTTAACCTCCGCGCAAGCGCTCCTAATTATATACCTATACCGTGCCGCTTTCTTTCTTCTGCCTCCTCTATATTCTTAGCCCGCTACAAAAATGCAGGCCTGTCTTTTCTATACTGTACTGCCCTTAACGCCCAGTTTAACCGCTAGGGGTCCCATTTTAGGCCCCCCCTAAGATAGAGAGAGATATATATATCCGTTCTACCTATAGTCTCTAGCAATCTTATCTCCTTCTTTATCCCCAACCTTAAATTCTAACCGCTCCTTTTACTTGTTCGCTATCGCAATTTTAAACTAGTTAGCCCGCCCACTATCCTTTTAATCCCTCCGTCCGCGTTTATCCCTTACCACTTTTATTCTTCTATACCCTAAAGACAGCTTCCCTTTAGTAGTAATAGGCACCGCATAATACGGCAACGGCCGTTCTATAATAATCTCTACATCCATCCTTATATCCGTCCCTACATCCCTTATTAATCCGCATTTACTAGAGGAGATAGATATAGGGCCCTTTAAAGCTAAGCGCTGCTTTTCTAATAACCTAGAGTCGCGGAGGTAGAGGGCCTTATTAGCCTTAAAATTATACGCCTCCTAGCCGCTAGATAACCGCTTAGTAATTACAGACGTAACGGGCTACTATTGCGATCATACTATAGTAGTCTGGAGATTATAAGTAAGCACGCCCTTGCCTATCTATCTAACGTCTCCTATTACCCTTCCCTTTTTTACCTCTTCTTTTATTTCTAGCTGCCTTCTTTTTACTAACCCACGCGCCCCTCTATATAGATTTATTAGGGATGTCCTATAAGTAAACCTAAATAGTATTTAGCTTAACCTATACCTTATGTCTAAAACGGCTAAGGATTATTGCTAAGTATTTCTTTAGGCGTACGTTAAGAATTTAGAGTAAAGATATCCGGTCCTTAGACCGTAAGAGTATAAATATAAACGGATAGTAAATACGGCTTCTTCTATTACGCAGTTCTGAAGGGGGCTTATTACTTAAGCCGACTCTATAGTCCTACTAAAGAAAAGGCAGTAAGATTCTAAGAATAAGGCTCTCTAGAGACTAAAGTTTATTAACTATACTAAGCAGCATACATAAGGGCCGATCTTCGAGATATTTAAGGTTAGTTACACCGATAAACCCTACGCCCCTCCTCCCTATCCCCTTTTCCCTTCCCTTTCCTCTTATTCCCCTCTATGGATCCTCTATATAGGTGCGTAAAAAGGTTAAAATGTCCATTCTAACCCCCCCTCCCTCTTAGTAGATCTATAATGGCCTTATAGATAAGCTTAGTCTTACGGTTAATTAGACCTTTAAGAAGGTTAAGGCAATAGTTAAAGATATTATTATCATCCTTAATACGCTATAGGAGCGTGCTAGGGATATTAATTACGAGCCTAATACCTAGCTTATGTTTTACACTATCCTTCTAACAGCGGGTATTAGCGGCTTTAGGCCAGCCTCTATAATACACCTCCTATACTAGTAAGTTAGTTTAGCGGTTATACGGGACTTAAATAACTAAACAAGGATAAGGCTTATTACTATAATTATAGTTAAAAAAAATAAGAAAAAGCGGGCTAGCCATAGCTTTAGAGCCAACGCGTAAGCCCAACCCTATCCTTTCTTTATATCTTTAGGAATTCCTTATTCTACCCTAGTTGCTTTCCTTTACTTACCTCCTTTATTCTAACAGGATATCCTTTTTTATTACCCTCGTCCCGTATCTAAATATATACCTTACTAGCCTTATTACTACGCGCGCAATTATAAATAACGCCTTTAAGCCTAGCTTTAAGTCCGTTAACGCACTACTCTATTAACCCGCCCTTAAAGGAGTAGACTTTCTCCCGCTAAAGTAAAAAAAAGAGATACTAAACCAGCCTATTTTTTTACTTACTTACTTAAGTTTTAACTATCTATAGCACTAAATATGTCTTATAGCCGGTTTCTAGAAGGACTTACGTATTTACGCGCTACGGGTTAGCGTAAAAGCTAGACTTAATAGTAAGAGAATTTAAGGCAAATATATGTATATATATATATATATATTAAGCAGCGCATTTCCCTACCGCTTTCCTTTTTAACTCCGCGAATAGTAGGGATAGCTACTAACTTCTTTAAACCGCTAGGCGTTCTCTCTAATACGCTACATAACTATATTTTATTTAATACAACCTAAGTATTCTAAGGTAGCTATTAGACTAAACGCGTCCGTAAGGATCTTATAGGGTTGGCCTTTAGATCTATAGCCGGACGGAATAATATCCTCTTTTAGCGCCTCCATAATATGTCCCTATAAAAGAATGCGAATACTTCTATTAGCCTAAGTAAGAAGAACTTATAAGAGTTTAAATAGCGTAAGGATGTATATAATCTTCGCGAAAGCCTAAAAGCGGTAAAGCGAGCGGAAGATTATAAGGCAGCAACAGCGCTTAACAAGCAGCTCCACTATATTATTAAGATTTTATCGTCTCTAAAGGTGTAGGAAAAGAGGGTAGAATACTTTAGTTGCGTTAATAGATTAAGAGCCCTAGGTTTACTAATTATAGGTACGCCCACTATATAAACCACCGGATTTGCTCCCGGCGAGGGCACTATAGGTAAAGGCGCTCTAGGTAAAGTCACTCTAAGGAAGCGCTCTCGCGACGCGGTAGCTATAGTTATTTAGTTTCTATAGAGTCGCACCTAAGACATTAATAAACACCGGCCCTTTAAATAGTGTTTGGAACGGTTTATAAACCTACTTATTAGATACTTAACTCGCCGGCTAAAAGCGGACCTATCTTTAGATATAGAAACTTTAGAGCGTAAGGCAGATAATATAGGTTAGGTAATATATAAAGAGGATAAAGAGGATAAAAAGGATAAAGCGGGCAACGTAGAGGGCGAGTAGGGTGCGCTTTTATCCTTAACTAGAATAAAGAAAATAAGGGGTTATAAAGAATAGCCTAGGTACCTTCTTAGCTATAGTATCTATTACTACTATAGTAAACTTATAAAGTACTATAAAAAGATTTATATTAAGAACGGGACATTTAAGCAGCCCTTTTAGTGCCCTAAATGCCGCCGCCTAAGGATAAAAAATTCTTAAATTAGTGGGGGCGAGTCTATATAGAGCAATTATATTAAAATAGTTTATAATAAGATTTACGCGCCTTATTTTCCTTTCTATTTAACCCCAGCTAAGGACCCGTCTAGGTATCTTATCTATTTTAGCTCCTTTTTTCCCGGGTAAGGTCTTATAAGGCATTTTAGACTAATTTATATTTAAAAAAAAGGCATATTTAAGCAGCCCTTCCTATATCCCAAATACCGCCACTAGGGAAAGGAGGACACTTAGATTAACGGACTCTTTACTTAGCCTAGTTATGTAATATTAGTGTATAGTAAGGTCTAGGCGCCTAATTTTCTATCTAGTCCGTCTAGTCCGTGCTATTTGCCTAGCTTGCCCTTAGACAACGGAACTTAAAAAATATTTAGCGGAAAAAAGTAAAAGAGGGATAAGGGCAATACTAGCGCCGGCGGCAGCTTAGCGGAAGTAATAATAGATATAACAATAGATGCGGAGATAGATATAATAATATCTAGTACCTAAACTCTAGCATCTTCTATGGACTCTAATATTCTTCTAAGAATTAATCCTCGCCTATTAATAGGTAAGGTAGAGGTAAAGAAACAGGAAAAAAAAATAAAAAGGCACGTATTAGCGCCTGCCTTACCGTCCATATTAAAATAGTCCTATTATATAAGTTTTTTGGCATAAAAACCAAGCTTAGTTAAAACGGTTTAGCCCTAAAATACTAGGCAGTTAATATATTATATAGCACTAAAATTAATCTAAACTAATACTATAAAATACTTCCGGCGGAAGCATTTCTTTAATATTAAGTAGGGTAAACGGATTAAATATAAAGTCTATAAAAACTATACTCTTAGTATATACGGGACTGTTTCCTAATCTAACCTTTAAAAGCTTACTAATAAGCTATTAAGGCTAGTAAAGGGCTTTTCCTTTAACTAAATACTAGTTGTTATATTAATCGGAATTTGCGTAATAAGTAGCCTATATAAGTAAGATTTAAGGAAAATAAACTTGCCTTAAATCGCAGTAAGCGGTTAAACCTATAACGTATAGCGGCTATATTTAGGTATAAAAGCGGTAGTAAAACTTAATAGAGATATTTTAAAACCTTACAGAGCCTCTTTAAATCCGCCCTATTCGCGACTTATACCAATTAGCGCCAAAGCTTAAAGGTAACCTCTAGCTCGTAAGATCCCAAAGCTTATACAACCCTTAAACTCGCACAATTACCTAGTTCGTATAACCCTCCCGGCTCAAACTAAAGTGGAGAATGCTTATTTATACTAGTGCGTAATTAATATTATAGCCCTAACCGTGCAAGCTAGGTAATCAATTAAAGGCTGCGTAGTTTAGCTTAGTACCTATTTACGCCTAATATACAATTAGTAAGAAGCAAATATTAGGAAAATACTAAAACTAGAAAAAAATAATATATAAGTCCTAGATCTAGAAACATTAAAGAAGTTCCTATATAAAAACTCCTATAAACTTTACAACGACTTAAAGCCCCCTTATATATACTTAAAGAAGTTCCTATATAAATAGCCCTATAAGCGTAGCTATAAGTCTAAGCCCCCTTACGTAACCTAACTACCCCTCCCCACTATACCAGAATAGATAAACAACCGCTATATATAATAAATAGAGAAATAATTTAAATAAAGAGAAAACGCTATAGAATAACATATTTATATTCTTAAGGTATAAATCTATAAGTTCTATAGTCTTAAACACGACTAATAGTTACTAAAATAGCATAAATTCCAGGTCCATAAAAAATTCAAAAAATCCTAGGTCATTGGCACAGATTTACCTTCTATTATTACTTTTAAGGTAGTAAATAAATTTATCTAAGGAAAGGCCTAGATTATCGCAAATGCTTTATAGCTCGCTATAAGTCAAGTAGGCAAAGACTTTAGTAGGAATAGTAAAATATTGTTTTGTTTCGCAATAGGCTAAACAAAAAAAGGCTAAAATTTTAACCCTTTTACCAGCCTTTATTAGAACTCTTCTTTATATTTATATCCTATACTTACAGATTTAAGACTATAAAGTTAAGGCCACCGTATTTAATTGTCGCCTATATAGCCTCGTCGCTTAATATCTCTTTATTACCGTTTACCCCTATTTCTTAATCTTTAGTGCTAAAACTATTTTCTCCGCCACATAATATCTCTACGTCCTATTCTTAATCCTTATTACTAAAGTCACTTTCATAACTAGTCCACGCCTCTACGTTACTATTATCATCTCTAAAGTCAGTTTCTCTATCTATAAATGCCCACTTAATAGCTAGCAATTTAGGGATAGTACACTTATAGGTACTTAAGGGTTACGGGATACTACTTAAGGAGTCGTGGTTAATACTATTAGGATATAGAATATATCTATAGACCTCTAAGTACCGGCTACTTAGCGCCTTAAGTAAAAGATCTCCCCTAACGCAAGGCAGATTAACAAAAGTTAATTACCACCTATATAAGGCAGAGCGCTTATAAAGGGCTTAGCCAGAATAGCAATTAAACCACCCTATAGGTACTAACAGCTCCTTTACTATAAATAGGGGGTTAATATATAAGATTAACTGGCTAGGATAAGTCTACTACTTAGGCACTATCTTGCCCCGGGAAGGGTAGGCGTTAAAAGTAGATCATATAATACTATTCCTGCTAAGAGAGGCGTTATTAGGGGTTATTATTAACTTCTAGTTCTAGTTCACAACTTTATACAAATGCTTCTAAACCCTACTAAGGTATATAGCGTCCGTTAGGAATTATCAGCCATTTAAATTTAGTAACAGCTTAGCTAATAGCTTCTCCTAACAATGCCTTACTTATAGATCGCTCTAGGCGCCTATAATCTCGGGCGCAGACAATATATAAGCTAAGAGTAATTACAGCTACTAAATATTGTACCACAGACACCATATAGGGTAGAAAAGGGCGGCTAATATACTCTGCCTTTTCCTTCTACCTTCTATCCTAACTCCGCCCCGGAAGAGAAATAAAATATAAACGTCATGCTCCTAGTTCTCGTATGCCATTAAATCGACTTACCTTTAAACCTAACCTCTTAATCATATACCCCTTACAATCTTTATAGGAATACCAGACATTATATATATTACCTCAACTAAGCTTAGATACGTTGCTAATATAACCTATAGGTTCTTAACCAGCAGTATACAGAACAAGGGCATTTAGGGGATTTTTAGGTACTATCTCTAAGAAAAGCAATAGGCACTACAGTAGCAAAAGAGCTATTATATAAGACTTTAACGGAAGTAGCTAAAGAGATAACAATATTACATTATAGCTTAGACACCGTGCGCTTATATAGCAAATATCTATATACTAAGATATATTCAGTTCGCTAGTATTAGCGCTATTATAACTATATATAGTTACCTATCCTACATATCTATTATACTAGAGATATATTAGACGTATTAATTCATTAATAGTAGCAATCATTCTCGCACTATTATAGGTATAATAAGTATATAAAAGGATTTAAGTAGTTAAGAACAGTATAATAAGACACAATCTATATATATATATAAAAGAAAAGTAACATAAATATAAAAGGGGTTTTTTTAAAAGAAAATAAAAGAAAGTAACATTCTAGACAACCTAGACGGCTTAATAAATACAAGAAAATCAGCCTAGGGTTTACTAGAAAGCTATACACACAATTTATAAAAATCCTATTTAGCTCTAGGTAATAAAAACTGGTTAACACTAATAAAGGAATAAGATAGCAATTAGAGGCTTAAACTAAGCAGGACAGAGAGGATCTAAAACTTGTTTTAGATAAAACCAGCTAGCAACTGCAATAATAGTATAGATTGCTATAATAAAAACGCCTTCAAGCCAGTCTATTTTAGTGTTAGTTAAAGTAAATTACCTATATAGAAAGGAAAACTTACTAGATTTGCCATCCTAAATAAGATAGTTTACTAAAAGCATGGCAACAAATAAAATAGCAATTAGAAAGATATTAAAATAAAGCATTATATAATCCTAGTTAATAATCCAACCAAGTATAACAACAAAGGGGAGAACTAGAAGAGCGATTTATATGCTAGATTTAATAGTAATATTAATTACTAAACTTATCTTATCCTTGCAAGCTACTATAACCGCTATTATATACTTAGCAGTGTTCCTAACAATTAGGAGTAAAATAAGACCGATAAAAGTAGTAGAGACAGTGCCGCTTGCCGTAACATTACTAATACTATTAACTATAAACTTAGAACAGAAGGTAACCAACATAGTAGAAAATCTAAGGGTTATAATTGCACCCTAGATCGTTAATTTAGGCTCCTTAATCCCGTCGTCTTCCTCTTCTACGTTTAAATCCTACACAAGCTATTCTTAGTTTACTCCACCTCCAGATATAGCCGCCGCTTTAGCGCTAATCTATACAATACCATAGAGAGACATACCCTACTTAACTTAGGAGGATTTACGCTTAGAAGCCCTTTAGCTTAGAGTATTACACATTTTAGTATATAACTTTAATTAAAATATAAGGTAGCAAACGTATATAATTAGGAGGATAACAGCTATTCTACGGGAAAGCTCCCAATTAAGTATAGAGCTATTAGGGCTTATAGCTACGTAAGTTAGTATCTATTATAGGTCTAAAGCTATTATTAAACTTACTTAATAGCGTAGAGTAGAAGACGGTTAAAATAATTAAACCGCTAACACATAGAGCTAGAAGACTGGCCGCAGTATCTACTACTATTATATTAAAATGTTATTCTATCCAGTTAATACCTCCGAAGAAAAAGCATATACTAAGGATAAGGAGTAAGTTTAAAAGCATACTACCAATTAAGGAAGTTTTAACAATGGTAATCTGGCCTTTAGTTAGGGCTAAAATAGAAATAATTAATTTAATAGCGTTTCTGCACTAAATATTAGATAATATTAGGACAAATAAGAAGCGGAGAAACGTACCTAAAAGTTGCGTTTAAAAGACCACCTAATATATTACTGGCGCGGAGCGTAATCTCTTTAATAGCGCAGCTAAGCATTACAGTAAGCGGAATAATAGCAATAAAGTTAACGATAAATATGGTAATACTATTAGCGTAAAGATAATTAACCACAAAGCTAACGAGAATGGTAAAAAGAAGCATATTTATTTATAAGCTAAATAAGACGGCACAAACCTAATCCTTAGCAGGTATCTTATACTTTAAAGCTACTTTTAGCCTTTCCTTTTTAGTTGTTGGCCTAGAATATAAGGATCTTCATAGGCCTATACTAGCCTCTTTATCGGGTTATTTATTATTAAACCTAGTCCAGGCTACTTAACAGGCTTTTAAGAGTGTTGCTAGATTTAAATATACCATTATAAGTATGGCTTTTAATTATTCCTAGAAAGAGCAGGATAGAGAAGGGCGATTTTATAGTCTAGAGGGTACCCATATATAGTAAAGACTAAGAAGTCCAATGGTACTTAAGCCAACACTAACGCCTCAAATCCACAATAGTGCGTTTAGCTTTTTTTTATAGTTAATTTCATAAGTGAGGATCTAAAGTAAATTCTAGAATAGTTATTATAGAGGAGAGAAGGATTAACGTTAATAATTAAACAGAATAGCTAGTAAAAAAAGGAGAAGATAGAGTATTCTAATAGACAAATAATAAGTAAAAAGTAAACCAACTATTTATAGAAATGAGGACGCAGTAGAACGTATAAATAAGGGTATAAGTCTATATGCCTTTAAGTACCGGCTGCCTACTGTCTTAAATATAAGTCCTCCCTTAACGTAAGGTAGATTAATAAAAGTTATTATACCGCCTATATAAGGCGGAGCGCTTATAAAGGGCTTAGCTAGAATATTAATTAAACTACCTTATAACATACTAATAGCTCCTTTACCATAGATAGGGAGTAAATATATAAGATTAACTGGCTAAGATAAGTCTACTGCTTAAGCAGTGTCCTACTCCGTAAAGGGTAGGCATTAAAAGTAGACCATATAATGCTACTCCTGCTAGGTAAGGCGTTATTAAAAGGTTATTATTGGCTTCCAGTTCTAGTTTATAACTTTATATAAACGCCTTTAAACCCTACACTATTAGGGCTGTCTAAAAGCTAAGTTACCTATTTACCTTATCTTAACCTTAGGCCAGGCTCATCAGCTATTAATTTATTAAGGCGACAGAAAGTTACGTTAAGGCGTATAATAGGGCTTAAGTAAAGCCACGCAACTAGATAGGCATTACTGTATAAAGCAACGCTTAACTAGCTGCCTCTATATCACCGTCTTAGAATAATTAAAAGAAAGGGGTTAATGCTAGCCCTTATTATTTAATATAACCTTCCTATAGAGGCATAGCAAGTGGGGTATAAACGGAAAAGGATTATGCTCTTATCGTGGCTATATTATAGTGTATTTGTAATACTATACTAGTATCCCTAAGTTAGTAAATCGGCTTAACTTTTAAGGCACAGTTAAAGCGGAGCCTACTATTAGCTCTCCTATTAGCTAAGCGGTAAAGAGGAGCAGAATATAAAAGGCCTTTATATCCTTTAACTAGACCTACATTAAGCGCAGTATCCTTTAAGGAAATCCCTCCTTACTTTCTCGTAAAGACACTTAAACTATTAGCTGCCTTATCTCCTTAATAATAAGCAACTCGGAAGCCACAATAAAGGATACCACATTATATTAGATTAAGGTGCGCTCTAAATATTAAATCCTTTATAGGATACCGCTAATAGAGCTAGAATATACCGCTTGTTTCTAATCCTAAAGGCTTTAATAAAGCCGTTAATATAGTAGGGCAGGTATACGATAGTTGCTTCCCTATAGTTTTATTTATTCGCTAGCTTACTAATATAAGTAGGATATTTAGTTAGTACTAGAACGCAAGAGTGATTTAAAGAATAATAAGGCTGATACAGAAGGAAATATTCACCCCATACTAATGAGATAAAGAAGTCGTCTTAATATAGCCCGCTTAGTAACTCCTTTTAATAAAGCTTATTAACCCTAGCTTACTCTATTAGGGGCGATAGAAAAACTAGGTAGCTTAGTTAATTAACTTAGCCACAGGCTCAGCTAACTTAAAGGGAAAGTTAGCAGCCTTAAAAAAAGCGACCGCTATATTATAGGTTATCTAAAAAAGATTAACAATCAGATTAACAGCCTAAAAAGTGACTAAAAAAAAATAGAAGATACTATTAGGCAGTTTCAAAACAAAATCCACACTCTTAAGAGAGGTAGTAATAAAACTTTAGATTATAAAGGTAAACGGGTTATAAAGGCTAAAAATAAGATCACGGCATCTAAGAGGAAAAGGGCACGTTTAGTCTAAGGATAGAGAAGTCTACAGAATTAAAGAGGAAATTTATTGGCTTAAATAGTACGCTCTTTAGTTATTATATCATTTACTTATTAAAGGAAATTTATATATTAGATTTAAGCTAGAACTAGCCCTACCCTTTATAGCGAGTATTTACCGCATTTAAATGCTTAATTAGCAATAAGTTAGTAGATTTAACTAAGCTTAGTATCTAAAGCGAGCAGAACTACGTTCCCCTATTACGTGTTTAAGTCTAGTTGCTCTTTACTAGTGTCTTCTTTACTAGTAAAGGATAGAATTTATCCTTAAAATAGAAGTTAGTTTATAAAATAATAGAAGAAAATAAGGGTTTTTAGGTCTAAAGGCCATAAAGGCTAATCTATAGATATATAGATAACTAGATAACATCAACTATTACGCCACGCTATAACATATATATCCGCCTAGTAATACCGCCATAATCTATTAGCTTTATTTAGAAGTCTATCCCACCTTATACACAGTCCCACCTTATATACAGTACCAAAATACGTCTTTTTAAAATACTTATATCTTAATAACTATAATAGCTATTTATACAAAATTGTAAATATAGCTTATCAAATAATAAGAAAAGCTTTTTATAAAATAAAAATATAAAAATAATATAATTTATAGTATAATATAAAAGAAAATCACTTTTATATAGGTTAAAGAATAAAATATATTGTATAAAGTCTAATTTTAAAAAAATTCTTTTATAAAAAGCTTTTCTTACTATTTAATAAACTATATTTAAAATTTTATATAAATAGCTATTGTGGTTATTAAGATATAAGCATTTTAAAAAGACGTGTTTTGTATAATTTTGGTACCGTATATAAGGTAGGACCGTGCATAAGGTAAAATAGACTTCTAAGGTTACTAAATACTTTTAAAAATTCTTGTTCGTGGCTCACTTTAACCTTAACTATACTTTCTACTTTAAAAAATAAGAAATTTTTTATAAAGATTTTCGCAATCACGTTTATCTCTTTTAGCATTTATTAAGGATTAAGGCATTAATTAGGATTTTCTTAGCTTAGTATTATATTTCTATATAGTTGCTTCTATATTAAAAATCTCTTGTTATTATCCGCATATAAATAAATAAGTTCTTATATATTAAATTAAAGTTAGAGACTCGCTTATAGTAAGTAAGCTTAATAAGTCCTCTACCTTTATATACTTGGCAGTAATAAGTTAGCTACCCTATAACTCGCTTAGTCCTTAAGGTCGTCGCTTTACAGATATCTTAGAATTAACCTTTATTAACCTATCCTCTTTAACCTGGTTAAAATGTGCTAAAGTCTTCTTAACTAGAATAGGATAGAACCTTTTCTTTAAAACAGTTAGTATATTCCGTATAATAATAGCAAGAAAAGGGCCTACTAGGTCTTATAGGTTTAGAGGCCATATAGGTTAATCTATAGATATATAAATATAAAATCGACTATTACGCCATATAAGAATATAGCAATCTGCGTCAAAGTATCGCTTTAATCTATCGGCCTTTTCTAAGAAGGTCCCCTTTTACTTTTAAAAGTTCTTATTTATAGCTCGCTTTAACCTTAATAGTAATCTTTACTTTAGACATATAACTGTAATAAATAATTAATAGCTTAGTAGCTCTTTAGTATTTTTATAGAATAACTAGGGTATAGGTTAACTCTAAATTTCATATTAATAAGGTAGGAATGTTAAAAATAAATATAGGATATATCCCTTAATATTGGCCTAAGTTACAACTTTAAGAACTAAATCTTATTCTAAGAACTAGGTCTAATTTTAAAGACTATATTCTAATTCTAAAGACCGTATCCTAATTCTATTTTCGGGAAACGGGCCTATTAACTGTTAGGAACGCCTACTAGGCCAAATACATTAAATACGGCTAAAAAGGTAAACCTACTTATTTACGGGCGGTTAGTAATTCTACCGCAACACTTTAATAGTTAAGGTTTTAATGTTCTTGAAATCGCGCACGGGCTATATCTACACAGCTAACGATAGTATAAGGGATAGTGTTAAGCTAAGCGGCTCGATGGTCTTAGGAGGAGTAAGTATAGGGCTATTTTTACCTTAGCTTAAATCGCAACCCCACCCTAAAGCTAAGGCCCTAACCCTAGCCCTAAGAGACAGCCAATTAACTATTATAAAAAGGGCGCGATCCTAAAAACTAGATCCGGTTTTAAGAAACTAAATCCTAATTTTAGGAAATAGGTCAATTAACCGCTATAAAAAGAGGTTAACTGTCTGTATCTAGCATATTAGGTTTAGCTTATTTTAAAACCAGCTACGTAATTATACGTGGGCGCTTATATAACTAACCCCAGTTAACCCACTCTTAAAAGCCCTACTATATTAGAGCCTTACGCGTTACGGAATAAACTAAAACCAGTTATTATAGCTTAGTATTTAACTAAGCCCTATAAAGCCTTAGTCCAAGCTATATTAGGTTAGCTTAACTTTTCCACACCCAATCTTTAATCTTCTATGTTCGCTCCTACCTTACTTCCTTTCTTATACTTTTCTCCCCAGTTATTTCCTTATTGCAAGACATACTTAACGTATTCTCGGCCTCCCTACACTTATCTACTATTATACTGTCCTTATATACTAGCCTCTTTAATCTCCCCTCCTCGCCTACCTACCCGTCTGCCACGCGGCCCTCCTAACATAGCTCTTAGCGCGTTTACTTATAATAGTAAATCTCTTTAGATTAGAGATAATTAAAACAAAGCCTATTAGGGAAGGACTAAATAACTTTTATAATTTATTTAACTTAACTTATTAGGATCTAAGCATCCCTAGCTCTTTAGACTTATTACATTAAATAGGCAATAAAAGTATTTATTAATTTATCTAATAAGTCCCTTCTAACACATATAGGGCTTAAAAATCTTATAGTCGACCTTATCCTAGCATTATAAAACCTTCCCGCTGCTTAATTACTGCTATCTAGCGCTAGCCGTGGCACTCTTTATAATGACCTTCTTTAACTTAGCTCCTTAGTTAATTCCAATAACTTTAATATTAAACGGTTTACTCCTCTCCTAAAAACAGTTCTTAATCGTAAATTAAATGAGGACGTATAGAGTAATGCTATCGCCACCGCAATAAAGTCTATACCTCCCCCCTAACCGCTGCCATTCTACCTTTAAACCCTATATTAACGCAATATAAGCAGCTTTGCTAACTCGTCTAAATATAGGAAATACGTAGATAATATTCTAAAGGAGGAGCTAGGCCCTCTTTATATTAGGATTCCTAACTTATATAAAGTATTCTTTGGGGAAATAGAAGGCCTTAGGGCGGTAAGTGCCGCCATTTTTAAGAAATATAGGGAAAAGGATAATCCGCTATACGCCGAGGGCAGCTAATATAACTAGCCTAAAAGCGTAGAGCAAGATAATATCCTAAAGTAGTTTAATAACCTAATTAGATCATTTTTAGGCTTTATAAAGAAGTACAGGTCCGCCCTAAAGATATAATAAAAGCTTATTGCATATACTAAGCAGCCCTTATAAGGGTCTACAGCGAAGTAAAAGCTAAATATTAGTTTTATAAATAATCTAATAGCTAGTAAAAGCTCTTAATACCATTAATTATATATACTTATACTAGAAGAGCTAAAGAGTAATCTAAATACCGATATACCCTTATAGGCATAGTTTAATTTAGGGAAATATATAAGAGAAGTCTTCGCCGCTTAGGATACTCGTCACTTTGTCCTAGGCTTTACCCTCTATAAATCTATTATACGGTTATAGGAGTATAACTAGGTAAGAGGCATTATATTATTATCGTTTAATATTAATAAAGACGGACTATAATTTACCTTAGCAATATTAGGATTTCTCTAGATAAATAAGGAGCAGCTTAGGTTTAACCCTACTATTCTAATATTAAACGGTAAACAATATATTAAGGTTATATGCAACGGTTAGACTAAGCGTCTTATCCTTAACGAACTTATAAAGCGTACACGCTATATTACCAGTTAAGTAACTACTTACTAGAAAGCATACCGTAAAGGGATACCTAAGATACCCCTTATTATCAAAGACTTGTAGCAATACCTAGAGCGCAAGGAAGAGGGTAAACTACTACTTAAGGTAATAGAGAAAGGAGTAGTTAACGTAGCCAGGTACTATTACTATAAGACTATTTATATAGGTAAATAAGATAATAATATCTTTAATATCCGTAAGGGGCTAAATATTTTAAGAGCGACAAACTATAAGCCAGAAGGCTTAATAATACCTCTAAGATTAGCCGTAGCGCAAATTAGTATAAGGAAAGGCTGAAGTTCTAATAAAAAGAGGTCTTCTAGCTACAGCGCCCCATTACTACCCGGCAAGCGCCCGTATTTAACCTCTCTAACTAAGCGCTCTATTATATAGAATCGCGTATATTAACGCGTTATTACTAGTAACTACAAAAAACCTCTTTATAAGGCAAGCTCTCGGGCTGCAATACTTACTACATTAGAGGGTAGCATTAAAGGATATAAGTCTTTATATACGCAGGCTAGTATTATCTAATATAACATTTTAATAGGCAACCTTATAATAAACGAGGAAGATAACAATCCTTCTTAGCCGGCATTCTTAATTAACTTTAATCTCGCGATTAAAGAGAAGCGAGAAGGACCTTTAGAAGTATAGGGTAAAACCAGCATAAGAGTATTTATGGCTATAGGAGTGCTTCTAGGCAAGAAATACTCCTTTAGGCATAATCTAGAGTTATTCTTCTAGGTGCTTTTCTAGATATACGTATACTATAATGGGCTAGGTAAAGATATCGGTCCAACTAAGTTTAAGCGTTAGAACTATAAGAATACTACTAAGTTAGCTAAATTAAAATTGGGGCTAGTAAATAGGGAAGGGCATTTTCTTAATTGTATAGCTAAGGCATTTACACCTTACTACTAGCCACTAGTCCTATAGGTTAATAAGCTGCGAAAGGTAGTTTTCCCAATAGATAAGAGGTAGAAGAAGGAAGATAGGGGGCTTTATTCCTAGATAAAAGAGATTCTCTAGCAAGTATAGAAGGATCTAAAGGTGCTAGCAGAGTAGATAAAATAACATTTTATTATCTTATACTCTTCCACTATATAAGTAAAGTTTTGCTAAAATTTAGGCAAGGGCTTATAGCTAGCGGCTAAGGCGCAGGTAGTAATATTTAGTAAAACGTATATAAAATAGGGTAGAGTAAGTTGCCTAGGCTAAATAAACCCGGGAAAGTAAATAACCTAACCGCCTTATTATAATAATGTGTCTCGTTTTAACTATAGTGTGGTTATAATTATAATTATAATTAGCCTTTATAAGGTGCAAATAACATCCCCTTCCCTATAGAGATATTACTATATATTAGCATCTCCGCACTAGCTAGTCTACCCTATAAAGGGCTCTTATATTAATTTAAAAATTAGGTAGCCTTTTAGCGAGTAGGACAGAGAAACTATTTTCCCAATCCCTCTTCTAGTTTCGCAAATCCTAAAACTATAATTTAGAAAATAGGATCTAGATTTACAAATCGCAGAATCGTAAATTAGGAAACAGAAAACTAATTTTAGAGATATAACCTCAACTTTAATAGCGCTAGCTAGGGGAGCGAGTAAAAGAAAGGCCCCTATTAAGCTAGATACCTATAATAATATATAAAACAGAATGGGACAATATCTAAGTAATTTCTTCTACTAAACAATTTACCATACTCTTTAAACTCCTTATTAAAGCTATTACTATCACTCTTTTTATTTGTATATTTATCATTTTACAGCTTAAAAGACTAAGAGAATATATACATTATTATCTATATCCGCGGATATTCTCTAGAACCTTTCTATTATATAAGATAAAGCACTCCTCTAAAAACAATCTATCTTCTATAGGACCGTCTAAGACATAACCTTCTTAGTTAAGCGCGAGAGCTAGCCCATAACTTCCGTTATTAACTCCGTAGGGGCTATAACACTTATAACTATTAGCCGTTAAATAGGGGACACCCGCCTACTTATAATAATAATCTAGAAGATAGTCCTCTAACGCCCCCAAATAAGGAGGACTACCTAGACCTTATATTTAAGAATAAAGATAGGCGCTCCTATCTTCCTAAGCACGAGGGTTAAGGTTAAGTCTTTTAGGGATATTAACGGTAAGTAGGTAATACGCGTAAACCTTTTATACTTTACTAATGCAATAATAGTTAGCTTTAAGTAATATTAGTAATAGTCTACAAGCATTTTATTACTCTTATACTTTAGTTAAAGTGTTTTTAGTTACGGGATTGCACTATTAAATATTTTTATATCTATATAGGATACTTTAATAGAACTATTAAGAGATGCCTTTATAGACTTACCCATGTATCTCTTTAAGCATATTCCACTAATAAATAGTTAGGATTCCTACTAATAGTAAATTCCACAGAAAGAGCGCAGGGTAACTCTTATTAGATATACCTTATTTTTAAAAAAACTAAAATAAATATAACTTTATATTGCCTAACTAACGGATTCGCCCTCCTATTTTAGTAAAACGGCTACTACGCTAAGAACTATACTAAGATTTTCTTCTACATCCTAACTATTAGCTAACGCTATCTTTTAGTTAATTACTTATATAAAAACTATATATTAGCGAAACTGTTCCAAATAGCCTTTTAAGCTCCGCCTAATATATATTTACGCCACGTATAAAAATAGCCTTTAAATATTACGGACTAAAGATTTATTTCGAGTTACGGTAATACTACTTAATTAATTTAATTCTTTCTTAAACGGCGTATATAAGCTAAAACCCTCACTATAGGAGGAGTACGAGCCCTAAGCTCTATAAGAAATTTAAGAATATTAGCTATACCTAAGACAACGCTTACGCTACTCGCCGCTATGCGCCTATACTGGCTTAGTGCGTTAATATTAGTACCTACCTTAATAAGCAGCCAAAGCACATCTATATATCCGTTATTAGCCGCATAGTATAGTAGTATATTAGCGCCTTAATTAAATAGGCTTATATCCCAAAAGTCCCTCCCTAGATCCCTAATCTAATTAGCGAAGATATCCGCGCCCTTATTAATAAGAAGTTAAACAGCGTCCGTAAATCCCCGTCCGGCAGCAAAATATAATGGTATAAAGCCGGAAATATTGCGCTCTAAGATATCTACTCCCGCCTTAAGCAATAGCTTTATTAAAATGGTTTTTCCTTACCCCGCTAGAAGGTATAATAATATATTTCTATAAGGATCTCTTAGGTAGATATTAACCTTTTTTTTTTAGTAAGGATTTAAAAGTAAATACATAGTTATAAATAGCGGCCCATTCTAAAACTAACCCCCTTTTTCTTTCTCCATAGTAAAGTATAACGTTACTAAATCCAGTTATTAAATAGCTAGAAAGCTCGTAGGTATATATAAGAGCGATAAGATAAAGCTTGCTTATTAAAGCTGCATATAGATAATTCGCCGACCGACTAAGTAAGCTTAAACTCGCTAAATTAAAATAATCTATAACCATAAAGAGGAGTTTTAGAGGAAGGTCGACTAGATAAAGGGCCATTATAGCTATAGAAGCAATTGTTACCGGGCTATTAACCTAGTAAGAGGGTTAACTTAACTTAATTAACCCTATAAGGAGGGGTGTAAGCAAAGGTAGATACAGTAAAAAATCTCAAAGGTAGAAAATAAAGAAAGTTTAAGAGGGCTATAGTTATATAAGAAGGTTAACGCTAGAGCATTTATACGGAATCCTAAGCACTGCCTCTAATAGTATATTAATTCTCCTATATTTAAGGTGTAGTTCTATAGAGTCTAGATTTCAATTTTTCTAATCCAGTATACGCTAAACTAGATTCCGAATTCGTTTTCTGGAAAAATAACTTTAGAATCTAGATTTCAATTTACGCTAACACAAATTTATTCTTTAGAAAAATTAACCTTTAGTTTTAAGGGACATAATAGATCCTTTAATTAAACTATAATAATTGCCCTAGCTATATTTTCTATAAACTTATTTTTAGGGACCTAAAACTTAAGTATTTGGGCAAATTTATTAAAGGAATAAAAGGTAGAAACGGTTAGGGTTATAAAAAGTTTAAATAGAATTCTATATTAAGCAATATAACAATATATATATTTTTTACTTTATAGTTAAATTACTTCCGTAAATATAAATCTGGTTATTATAAGCATTAGTCTATTTAATACTATTCTAGCTATTTTTACTATTTACGTTTTAACAGAACACTTAGAAGAGGCCTCTCTAATACTTAATAATTAATATAGCCAAATAGGGCATCTAGACCTTAAATTATTATTAACTGCTAAAGTGTTTTTAGAAGCCTACTAATTACCCTTAGCTTACTTATAATCCCTCTAATTAATATATATACCTCCTTATCTATACTTTCCGTAGTAAAGTATATACACCGTCTAAATAATAGGACGCCCTTTAGTATAGACTCTATATAAGCCACTAGCCGCCTAAAAATAAGAAAAAAGGAAGAGGTCCTAATAAGGGTATAATAAAGGTTCTTTCTACCTTAATAATTAAGAGTTAAACGGCAAAATATAGTCCCTTAATACTAGAAGTTACTATTAATAAAATAAGGTACGTTATTAAGCTTAAGGTAGAAAATAGAAGTATAAATCAAATCCTTTACCAGGGTTACTTATATACTAGACGTAATAGAATTATATACCAATTGTTTAAGATCCTTAAGTAAAGATAAATCATTAATATTCGGCTCCGGACCATTAAAAAATGCATTAAGACGATAGTATCGGCTACGCGCTTTTATCGGCACGCTATTATAGAACTTTTTCTATTCTCTTTCTCCATCTAAATTAGCTATAAATGCCTAGACTAGGCGTAAAATACATTAATCCGTAACTAGGGATTATACTCCTACCTTATATTTATAAGTAGAAAAAGTACTAGTCCCTAGAGAGAGTATAAAATCCAATTAGCCCTTATCCGGCTAGAGAAATTAGCATTCCTAAAAAGCAATAAAATAAGGATTATTACACCTAAGGCCACCATCTTGGTAAGTACCTAGGTTATTAAGTACTTTAGGCTTAAAATACTATAGAGCCGTAGATATACAGAAAGCACTTTCCTAGCGCAGTTAGTAGGAAACTTAAGTTAGAAAGGTAGGCTCTAGAGACTTATACTTCACTAATTAATATATTATACTTTAGTCGCTAAGCCCGAACAAGTTAGTACCCTTAAGTTAATATTAGTAAAATCGGATAAATAAATATCTTTAACCTACATACCGCACTCCCGAGGTCTTTATCCTCTATTATAGTTTGACATTAAATAAGGTATAGTTAGTTACGTAGTTATCGTTATTACCGCAACCTTTATATCGTTCTTTAGTAAATTAAACATTTTAGAAGAAATGCCCAGACTCTGTTAGAACGCGCTTTTAATGGCAGATAAATTATACTAATAGTCTCTAATAAGAGCGCTAATAAGTCTTTAAAATCTTCTTATTAAGAAAAGGCGTCCTTCTTAATCTTATGGAAAAGTCTTTCTAGTAAGCTCCTTAAATCGACGGAGAGACTCTTAGAAATCGCATAGCATAAAGTATATATCAATACTAATTAGGCCGCCTTAAAAGTATATTAGGAGACAAATTATCTAACTAGCAACCAATACGTACTAACTAAGGTCCTATAGATATAGTCGAAATAATCCCGGAGCGGGCAACCGAAATGCTAAACTTATTACTTAATGTAATTAAGGAAAGTAAGAGGTATAACGCCATAAACACCGCCTCTATCTATATAAAGAACATAAGTGCCAGCCATAAGTAGAATAAATTAAAAGCTAGATATTTTTTAAGGTACCCCATAAAGTAAGCAAAAAGAAATAATAAACGTATGCTTTTCTAACTTCGGTTTTTAACCAAAGGTCTTAATGCACATATTACAGACCGTATAGCCGCAGTTAAAGACCTTCTTAGGCATCCTTATTAGACAGCAAAAGTAAGATTTATAGCTTTTAAACAGTACGAATTATGGCTAAAAGGACTTAAGTCGTTAATAATATATAAGTAAGGCACTCTCTATAGCGGGCTGTAATACCACTTTTACAAATAAGGCTTCCATTTCCTCTTAAATAGCTAAAATAAATTTTTATTACACATTTTTATAGATAGTGTAATTATAAATCGCGTTTCTATAAGTGTTTATAAAAAGCGCATTAAAAACAAGCAACGGGAGGAAATCTACGCCGATTAGCTAAATAGTCGATTAGTATATTATACAACTCTTATAATAAGATCCTAGTGTATAACTCACTAGTAGTAAAGCGGAAGCAGTTAAAGGTACTATAAAATGCTATAGCTATACCTAGCTTAGCATTTTACGGATTAATTCTTATAAATACTTTTAAAATTCTTATATAGTAAATCCTTAAGGACGAGATGACTAAATAAAATAGAAAGATAACTTATCTAAGCAAAATTTATCTATTATAATTATAGAAAGCGCTTTGATATAGCGCATATTAAAGAGAAATCTATTATATTAGTGGGCCTATATAGCCTTTACGGAGGCTAAAAGAAGGCGTTTATATAATATAGAGGAACAAATACTGCGATTTCATTTCTAATTTAATCTAAAAACTTAAATGCTATAGAAATGGGCACCCAAGTCTTTTTTAATATTATCTTCTTATTTATATTCCTTAACACTTTTTATAACTATTCTTATATTAGTCTAAAGCTTGGCTTCCGCAATAGATAGGTTAAATATAGTAGATAAAGTGTTAAGAACTATAAGTATATAAGGAAAAGTAAATTAAGGGAGGCTATATAGTAGAGGCTTAGTAGCCTAGCATACTAAATACTTTAATACACTATAAAGCCCGCCTAGGTCGGAAGTAAAGTAATATATAACATTTAAAAGAGGAGCAAGGATATAAGCAGAAAGAAAATTTACAATTTCTTTTACTAAGCGATAGCCTAATTTTAACCATTTAATCTATCTTACTGTTTTATACCTATTTTATAGGCTAAGTACGGAATCTAATAAACTATAATTATAGATTTTGGAGTTAATATATATTAACGGGCTATTATCTCTTTATGTCTTTAAGTTACTTTAAAGGTAGACCTAATAGTAGGAGTTTATTAAAGATGGATCGTTCTTCTCGCTAAGGATTTACCTAAGAAGCTTAAATTTGGTTTATCTACCAATTAGCGTAATAAAAAAAAGAGTTATATTAGGCTTTAATAAAAGAGACCTAAAAGTATAATAATAAACTCTTAATACACTCTTACTCCTTATGTGGGTAATCCTTATCTAGGGTAGGTTGTTTATACTTAGGCAGAAAGAGATACAATTAGTACTAGCTTAACCTCTACTATTTAGCAGGGACTAACAGCTGTTTATATTTCCGAAGTAGGCCTATTATATTATAATCTTAGCGTTCGGTTACAAATTATATATAAACACCGGATCCGAATATCCCAATTATAAAATCCAAAATCCAGATTTTGGAATTTAGAATCTAGCTTAGCGTAGGCCAAATCGGAAAAATAAAATACGCGGTTTAATATTTTAACCATGCTTAGGAAACCGAATCGCAACTCTAGAGTTTAATTTCCCTAAAAAGTGGCAGCTCTAGGCATCCTCTTTCTAAGCAAAAATATAGCGTTTTAATACCCTATATAAGGAGTAGGCATAAGAAAGGGATTTATACGCGCCATTCTTATATTATCTATATAAGCTTACAGGATTCCCACTTTGCGCTTTATATCTCTGGAGCTCTTTACCTATTAATAATTACTACCACTTTAAAGCTCCCATATAGATTTCCACTTTAGCAGTAAGTATTCTCGCCGCTTAAGTATAACTACTTACTATCCTAATAAATAGTTATAAAGAATGTTGCTGCCTAATCTGCTATATAAAATATTATTATTAATAGCCAAGAACCTACAAGTAAAGGGATATATTAACGCTTTCGCCTAGATAAACAACCGCCTCTATAGTATTCTAAATCCTTACCTTTATCGCTATAATGTTAAACAGGAGGATAGTATGGCACTAATATAGGCTGTAAAACAAGGATAAGATATAACTACTTAAAAATCTCTTAAAGCCGCCAAAATTAGAGTAGCGACTTAATATTGATACTATAGGCGTGCGGATTTATTATAGGCAGTAAGAAACGGACACAAATTAGTAGTATGGCTATTAATTAGAAATAGACTTAGTAGTTTTAACCTAGAGGACCTTTTATATAAGCTGTTATGCGCTATAAGGTTTAGGCAAACAGCAGTAGTACAGCTACTCTTAAAAAGCGTTAATATAAACTATAAGTAGAAAAACGGCCGGATACCGCTATTACTAGCTATAGAAAGGGGGCACAAAAATATAGTTTAACTGCTTCTAGAATATAAAAATATTTATATTAATATAAAAGACCGCTTTAGTCGGATACTACTATTATAGGCTGTTAATTATAAGTATAATATAGTAGTATAACTTCTAGTTAAGTATAGGGGTGTTAATATTAACTTAAAGGACTTCTTAGGCAGAACGCTATTATCTATAGCTAAAGTATATAGGGACGCTACGATAGTCCAACTGCTTCTAGAGTGCGAAAGTAATAGTCTAAAATCTATAGACTAGTATAGTAGTACAAGCATTCCTTTAATTTAACGTTAAAGGATAGGTAAAGATTAACCTAGAGGTAGTCCAACTCTAGTATATAGATTAATTAGTAGGTTAATAGTTCTTAATAATACAGTAGATATAAAATTCTATAGATTAGCTAACTCTTCTTTCTGCTAATTAATGCAATTATTTCCTACACACCTTAACCTCTTAGAGATTTACTTCCCTTCTATACCAGTTCTTACTGCATACTTAGCCCAGCTTTATATTTAGCTATAATAATTATATAATTGGCAGCACAGCCTAGCATATTTAACAACTATAACCTTAATTAGTGTTTCGCTATATTTAGCAACAATTTCTAGTTATTTAATTTATACTTTATTATTTTTACAACCTAGTTAAATAGTAATCTTTTTTACTTATAAGATTGCTAAGAACTATATAGTTACTTAGTTATAACCGCAGCAAGATATAGGGTAATAAGTGGAGAGTAGATACTAGTAATGGTAAATTATACCAAATACTATTAGGTTTATATTTCTATCTTATTAAACTTGGTTTCCTAAATCTAGGCCTTTATAAAGCTACTGCTTTCTAGCTTTTCCCTTTATATAGTAGGCTTCTGCTTAACTAAAGGTTTAAGTACTTTAGTTATTAACTTTCCCCATTATAAGACCCTATTAACCCACTCTGCTAGATTTTCTATATCCCTACGGAGTGTTTCTACCTCACCTTAAACTTGCTTTAATTGCCTAATTTTTTTTTAGCCTTAACACTATTAAATAATTAAGGAAATGTATTACCCTTTTAGCTATAATACTATAGCTTCTAAAGCCTTAACTTAACTGCTGCTTAGCCAATTAAAGTGGTTTTAGAATAGTGGAATGAATATACAGAAATTTGCTAGCTCTATTAAGAAAGAAAACTAAAGAGTAGAGTTGTTTAATGCATAATTAATGTCCGGAGTCTTACTAGGGTTATAATAGCGTGGGTCTGGGGCATTAGATAATATATTTCTTAAAATAATTAGAGGCTTAAATTAATAAATTAATAGAAGATATTAAGGTTTATTGGTATATATAATATACCATATATTAAAGTAGTAGGTAAGGGTAGTTTATAATATATCTGCTAAGAGTAATCCACTAAAGGACCTCTATTTTTACTTAAAATAAATAAGCGCTCTATTTTAAGCTAAGACAATTTACTTTTTAGGCTAAAAGAACTAATTTATTACTTTTCCAATCTTATACAGCTTATTAAACGGATATTGGAATTAGAAAACGGACAACAAATTTTTAAATAGATACTTAAAAAGGTAAAGACTATTCCTAAAATTATACTTAGCCTCCCATTCTATTGCTACCTTTGTTTTATAACATAAACAACTTAAATAACACTAGCTTAAGATAATGCTCTAAACAACGCCTATCTCCCTTAGTGGATATAATAAAATAATACTATAAGGATTAGTAATTAAGATAAGAAAATAATAAAATATCCTTACTGGCCTAGAGAATTTCGCGAACGCTATCTTCTTTAAATTAAATAGATTATCTAAAAAATCTATTAATTGGTTACAGCTACTCTAATTTTCAGAATTATATAAGCCAAATACCTTATTAATAGCCCTTTGCTTTTAAATATAGTTTATATCTCTAAGCTATAGTTAGGGGCGCCCCTCTATATAAGCTAGTAATATAAACCCTAAATCTTCTAAGTTGGTATTTAGGATAATATTAGGAGTATATTTAACAGCCTCTTTAAAGTTTACTACGTTAAAGTTAGTATAATAAATAGAGCTCTTTGCAGAAAACTTATAGAGTAGCACTTATACGTCTCGGCCGGATACACAAATTAATATAAAGCTAACTTAGTAATGTAAAATTCCTAGCTTCCCAAGGTAATTAAATGCGTTAAAAACCTAACTCTTAGTACTTAACTATAAGTTAAAGAGCTTAAAAAACATACTAAACGCGTAATAAACTATAACTGCGCTTCTTCCAGTCCAATACAAATATGGATTATTTCTTTAAGTATAAATTAATAGTATTTAACACCAATTCTTAGAAATTCGCCTTCTAAAAATGCTTGCTTAATCTTAATAATAATATTATACGCTACTTACCTAAGAATATCCTTCTCTACTAGCCTATACTCTTTTTTAAGCTTTCTAGACATAATTATGTTAGGGATATGCTTATACTAATATATTACCTATTTAGTTTTACCCTATATAAGCATACCTAGGGTAATAAGCTCTTATAGCTATTTAATACCGAAAGTATTATTTAATATCACAACTAAGACTTCCGGGGAAGCGGCAGTATTCGTTTAATTTAAAAAGGCTTTTAAAATTAGTACGCTAAAAGATATAATAGATTAGTAGATTATATTAGTATAACTTTTAGCTTTCTATATAAGGGCGGCTTTTATTAGAGCTATTAAAGTACTTTCCTTAAGGTCTAGCATCCTCTATAATTAAGAATACCTAATAAACGCATTCTTAATTATATATCCGCTAAAATCTATATATAGTAGCATAATTGCTTATAGGGGGAAGTATCTACTATAGTAAGAGGCAAGCGTATTTTAAATATCCTTATAAGATAGGAATCAGCTAGTGTAAATCTAAAATCCGGGAAACCGTTATTAAAAAAGCGAATTTAGTTTTCGCGAATTAGAGCTTAGTTATTAAGATTAAAACACAGTTCCATTTTCTAAACTTTAACTTTTAATATTTACGCTTAAGGCTAAGCTTGATATCTTTTAAACAGGTATAAAAAAGCGCCTTTAAGATAAAGTCCTTAATTTATAGCAAGCTTCCCCGCTATTATTAGGCTTTTAACAAATTTTTAACTCTATACCTTTAATGCCTACTAAAAGTATACCCAAGCATCCCTATCTTTAACTACTTTGCCTAAGCCGGTTATCTAGCGAGCATATTTCTAAGCCTCCCTATTAGCGTTAAGAGTTAAGTCTAAAGGCTACCCTAATTAAAATCACAGATAAAGCACCTTTAAACATCTTAACTCCAAAAGAATTCTTTAAACCCCTAATACCAGACAACTATAAAAGCCGATAGGTATAGCTATTTTAGTTAAAGTATAACTTATTAAATTTAGTAACCATCTAGATATTTTTTCCTTCTAAGTAGTATAACCTTTAAGCTAAAATCTAGTTATATAACTAAATATAGAACGCGCTTAATGCCGAGGTTTAGCTATACGCAAACTTTATATAGTAGTTAACTTAACTATCCATAGATAACGCTATATAGTATACTACGTATAATAATATTACTACTACGCTCTAGTAGTATACTTAAGATTACGCTTATATACTTATAGATAATAATTACCTAAGGGCCGAGATTTAGCGGCTTATAGTTTAAGTACTCTATATCTTTATACTTTCCACCTTTATAAACTAATAATAGCCAGTCTAACCGCTTATTAACTTTTATTCTTAACGTGTTAGCCCTAAAGAATAAACAAATTTGTATCCTCTAAAAGAGGTTGTTTTAATAATCTAATAAAGCAAACCGTAAATATTATAGTGGAGATATAGCATTAGTAACGGAAAATTTTGGGGTTTAGAGGGAAATAAAAGCGTTAGATTATACGTCTTCTTTATATTCCCCTAAAGTTTAGAAAATTTTACTTATGCTATAAAATGTAAAATACCTTACCTATAGTCTAGTATTTTTAATTTCTAAGCGTTCTTATTTCTAAGCATTCTTATTTTCTAAGCGTTCTTATTTTTAAGTATTCTTATTTCCTAAGCATTCTCATTTTCTAAGTATTTTTAGTCTCTAGGCATTCTTAAATTTTAAGTATAATTTGTCTTTAAAGCGCTAAATTAAAAAAGAGATATTAAAAATTAAGTAGCGTGCCTTTAGGCTATTAGCTTTATATAGACACTATCTATACTATAAAATTACTCCTTAAGGTATAAAATGGGCATAGCCGCATTTTAAGGTGCGCTTATTAGTAAATGCTTATTATACTACCTATTTATTCTAAAGCCGTAAGCAATTTAGCTATAAGGGTTCTAGGTAGGCATTATAATAGGCTTTTAGATTATTAAGAGATAGACTTATATAAAGATAACCAAAAAAAGGTATTTAGACCTCTTTAATTCCTTATTTTTGGGATACTAAAAAGGTTTTTAATGAAGGTATAAATACAACCTTAGATTATATAAAAGCCACAAAACGACGGTTGTTAATTACTTAACTAATATAATATATAGGTTACATGAAAATCAATAAACTTAACGTAAAGATAAGAATTAGTAAATAACTAAATAAAAGTATAATAATAAAGTATAGATAACTGCGCAGCGTAATTTACTCAGTTACTTAACCTAAACCCTAAAAACCCAAGCTTATCTTATTTATATTCTATACTACTAGGCATTCCCTTCTTTCCTAAAGACTAAATTTACGGAAATCGCTAACTCTTATTATTATAAAGTAATCTTCTTTAAATTTCTTAAATGTAGAATCTTTATTAATAGCCTAGTCTGCGGTAGGTGATCGCTAGCCTATATAAGCGGATAATAACCGGCCTACGCGAGTAGGTAATAAACGGGCTGTTAGAGCAGGTAATCCCCTAAGTAACTAATTACGGAATATACGGGCTGTTCCCGCAGCAAGCCTAATAAAAGGAGATCTGCTTCTTTTTAGCTCTTTACCTAGTATAAACTTAAAGAATTTAGCTTTTATAATGGTAGCAGAATTGTAAAGCACCTAGTTAGTAATATACGCTCCCTATTTTAACTATAGAGTTACTCTAATCTTCTACTTTTTCTTTAACTTGCTATTAATATCCTAATTAATTAAAACGTAGTAAGGACCGTACCTTTTATCTTCTTTTATATCTAAATTAAGTAGATTTAACTCGGTATCTATATTAACTACATCCTCTATAAACTAAGCGACTTTAAAAATATTATTAATATAACGCCTCATATATTTATATTTGCTATTATTTAGTTATTAGTCTCTATATTAATTAAAAGGGTTACTAACTTTTTAGTTCTCTAACAGATTCTCTTTATACTAAAAATCCGCCGTAAATAACTTAATTTAATACTTTAGATAACTTTTTAGTCCGTATTTATTAATATACTTAATACCCCTTCCACCAATTCACCTAATAGTTGTTATAGGTATACCCTTTACCTTCTTCGGACCAGGCCTATAATATAATAATTAACTATACTTAGGGTCCTCCTTTAAGTCATCTTTACCTATAAGGTTAATAGGCTTATTCTTCCTACTATTCTCTATACTTTTATAGGGAATGCTATTTATCCCTTTAGCACCCTCGCTAGGCTCCTCTTTAACCTTAGTCTTACCCTCTTCTTTCCCCTTAGCTTAACCTTATTCTTTCCCCTTAGGCTTAGCCTATTCTTTCCCCTTAGGCTTAGCCTATTCTTTCCCCTTAGGCTTGGCCTGTTCTTTCCCCTTAGGCTTAGCCTATTCTTTCCCCTTAAGCTTGGCCTGTTCTTTCCCCTTAGGCTTAGCCTATTCTTTTCCCTTAGGCTTAGCCTGTTCTTTCTCCTTAGCCTTACCCTTTTCTTTCTTCTTAGTCTTGGCCTATTCTTCCTCCTCCTTCTCCTCCTCCTCTTCCTCTTC
>Ga0307515_10004224_pt1 | contig 29876 bp, 29 predicted proteins | sample 17_EM_MG_FD_194513 | JGI IMG/M metagenome (GOLD analysis project Ga0307515, IMG submission 194513) | Populus trichocarpa ectomycorrhiza microbial communities from riparian zone in the Pacific Northwest, United States - 17_EM | ecosystem: Host-associated > Plants > Roots > Unclassified | place... | reverse complement strand
ATCGCTCAGTGACTCCAGATAAGGGTAACGAAGGGGTAGTGGCCATTCCCGGAAGACGCACAGGCGATGCAGCAATATGATTAGAAGTCGCGGGCGCGAGGTGGTCGGTGGGATCATCTTTGGGCGTTGGCTGAGACTGCACCTTGGTAGGTAAGGAACGCGCGTTAGCCATACCCGGTAATCGCAAAGGAGTGACACTATGCTCCGGGTTCCTCTCCTTCTTGAACCCAGGTGTTGATGGGGAAGCTGAGCGTGTAGCTATAAACCCAGGAGCAGGTGAAGGTGAAGGTGACAGTTTAACTGCAGTGGAAGGTGTCGAGACAGGCGGCCAATGCGGCTTGGGCGAGGACTTCGACTGAGGCAAATCTCTCAGGTTTGGTTTATTCGGGCTGTCGGAGTCCTCCCTCACTTCGGGCCATCGTTCGAGAACACTCAGTTTTTTCTCGGGAGGTCCGCTGCTGCTCGATCGTCGTCCAGAAGTTTCCGTTGACTTAGCGAGATCAGTAAGATAGGCACTCGCCTGAACACGTTTCTCAACGAAACCACGTCCTTTTAGACGAGTGATACTAGGCCGCTCCTCCTTCAGTGGCCCAGGCTTCTGAAAGGCCGGTGATGGCTTTAAGGTGGGTGGGAGGAAGGTTTGGGGGGCCACAGTGGAGGGCTGGATAGGGCGGGCGAGCAGGACTGGGGAATTCCGAGCTGGTGGACCATTCGAACTCGACGGAGTTAGGGAACTCGTGAGGTTGTGAGAGGTAGAATTACTCGAGCTTAACGAGGTACTAGCACTGAGAGGTCGAGGAGAGGATGACTTTGGAGGAGGCGTAATGGCATCGAGGGCCGCAGCGGGAGGCCAGCGGGACGTGATGCTAGGCTTGGGTGCAGGGGAAGAGCCCGCCGGTGTATATCCAGACGATGAGTCTTGCACTGGCGTCCTTATGCGGTCCGGTTCAGGTTTCGTGGCTGAGGCGTTGTAGGGTAAGACCGACCGATCACCCACGGAGACGGGTACAGTAGAGCCGTGTGTAGAATTGTTTCCAAGATGAGGGAGTGAGCGATGGGGGTCCAGAGTCGAAGATTTTGAAACGGGTTGCGGGGAAGTTGACGATGCAAATGGGGAAGCAGAGCGGACACTCGATGACACCCAAGGAGCTTGAGCAGGTGCTGGGGAGCTTGCCTGGGGGATGCTCTTGGCTGGCAGAGTCGATGTTGCTAGACCGGGAAGAGCGAAGCCAGCGGAGTTTCCTGAGCCGGGCAGATCCTTCATACTCCTCTGGGGGACGAATAGAGTGGGATCTGTTGCATCGGACTGAGGTGCGTGTTTGTTCAGTCGAGGTCCACTTGCATTTCCGCCCATAAATTCGGCGAGTGACATAGGTCCCGTGACCGCAGAAGGTCCAGGAATAGCCGGTTTAGAAGTAGCAATGGACTGTGTGGATCGTGGTGGATCGATGAACTGTGCCTGGGGCTCTTCCACTGCTGGAGGGCTGGAAAGGCGTGTTGATCTCCGAGTTGGGGGCTCGCCTGTGAGTTTCCGAAGAGCATCTGAGTGGTGCTGTTGCTGGTCCGCAATCTGCTGAAGGTCTTCGGGGAGCCGATTGAGGTTCATCCTATACGACGCTGCCGCTGGAGATCACGTACAGATTCAGCGAGCGTTTTCTCGGGGGGGTATTGGAGGCATAATACGACGTACCTAAAGTACTTCCGGCGGTGTTTCGTCGCCTGGTGCGTTCCAGCCGAGACCTCGCGATTTCCTCTTCGAGCCGTTGCTGCTCGAGCGCCTCGTCGCGGTCCACCTGTTCCTGTAGCTCCCGGATCCTCGAACTCCAGTCGGCCAGTGATTGCTCTGGTTTGACGAAGTCGAGCGTCCGCCGGCGAGCCGGGGAACTGGACATGTGGACAGTTCCAACCTTGGAGTCTACTCGAGGAGCGTCGATATGTATGGAACGTCTAATGCCTGAGAAATCCGGAGTCCGGGGAGATTACGGAGAGAAGGATCGATATTGAGCTGGTTGCCAGACGTGCTTCCTCTGCCTTGAGCATAAAGGAAACTGGGCCGCTTTCCGCTTGCTATCGCCGAATAAGTTGAAATTAATTTTTATATTGGTTGTGTGCAAACATCGTTTCTCAGTTGAGGTGAGTTGTTCGTTCCTCGTGTTATTATACCTCAGAGACGCTAACAACCGACAGAGGACGTTCAAGACGCAACTCACGGAGCCAGTTGACCTTACTCTTAATAAACCGGGCCCTGTCCTCATTGGGTTATGGAACCGGTAACTATGAAGTACAAGAGTTATATAATATCTTGTCTTTTAGCTTTCTCCACCGCTCTTGGTACCCTCCGGAAACGTGCATGGCTCGTGCTCAACGCCAAAATCAAGGGACGCACCTCCGACGCTGCACTCCTAGCTAAACTACGCGCTTTGTTCGAGGACTCGTTCCGCTACGACGCAAATGGGTTACCACACGTATGGAAACCTGAAGACGATATAACTGAGATTACACGAACAGTACGCAATAGCTAGGTTGTTTTATCCGTTTTACAATCGATGTAGACACCCCAGAGGAAGGCCCCAACGTGACCTTGACGGAGGTGGGTATCTTGATCGACACGGACGAATGGCTGTAAGGTTATTATTGCAAACTATTGGTGCGACTTCTGGGAGGCCTGCCAAAGCGCAAAGCGTGCAAATATGAGGAGCGGCTGCAGCCTCAGGAGCGGTGAAAGATAAGGGACGCGTGCACAGTGGTGACCAGAGCGGACACGAGTCCAATGTAGTCGGATAAAATAGAGTAGCTAAGTGGACATACGGCAGTGCATGAAAACCAAAAACTTGACAATAGTCGGGCTGCAATAATCGAGCCTAGAATCGAGCCGTATACCCAATGTGATGAGGACTCTAATATATGACCAATTAAAAGGGCCTTTGTATACTCTACTGTGGATATGATTCTTCTTGCCGTATTTGACCAATCGATCGGAGTTTGCTAAAACTCAGTACGCACCTTTTTGGGGCGTCGCGTCCTTGACGTCTCTTTGGGGGAGCACTGACAGCCACCGTCGATCGAGGTGGATTGTCGGGTGCAAGAGGTGTAGAAATGGTGAATGAGGGGTGATCTCGTCGGAATCGAATCCGAGTCACCGGCGTCCTGTGATTCGTCTGTGAGGTCTCACAAGCTCCAAGAAATTCATTCTAGTAAACTGTACAACACATACACGGGCAAATATAGTTGTCGTGGACACCGGTCAATTTGGAACTTAAGTCTGTCTTCAAGACTTGCGACTGAGCGGTCGGTCGACATATCTGTCCAGCACCTCGTTGATGCCAGAGAACACTCTGCGATCGTAGAGGATACTGTCAATCTCGTCCTTTGGCACCCCACAGTTCATCAGGTCTGGACGTAAGCCAAATGTATCTCGGTAGCGGGAGTCTATAAAAACATTAAGAACCGTGGTTCAGATCCGCATGGACCCACCATGGCGGTGTTCAACGAGGAACTTGCGCAGTGCTCTTGATGCTGCAACATTTTGCTAGTCCTCCGGATGAGCTTCTATTCCATACACTTCAAGTCAAACTCACCTTACTCAACCATCGCGACAGTTCATCAAAACATTCGCGGTCGATATAACTAAGGGCCGAGTTGTCCATTGGCTCTTCGGCTCTTGAAGAGTGAACCGCATCCTCCTCTGGGTCATCCCCGTCTGGGTCATCCCCGTCTGGGCCATCCCCTTCTGGGCCATCCCCTGACGTGTCCAATTCCATAAAGTTGGAATATGCAGAGTCATCAGAGGTCCGTTCGCTGAGTTTCGTGGATCGCGTCTTCAGGCTGGGTTTGGTGGGAAGTTGTCGACGCTTCCGGAGCCGTGGAAGTTCTGGAAGCCGCGGAGGACGCTGAGCAGGCATGGTGGTGGGGAGTGTGAGTCCAGGAACCTGCAGTTCGGCTTATCATTAGTAAATGGTTTGACTACATGAAAGATTTTTGATCCTACCATCATAAGACGACAGTGTAGTACATATTTATTCACGTATGGCGTCTCTTTTAGTATACCCTTAAAAACCAGATATTCCACAACCCGTTTGCCATGCTGCGAATAGCGGAGGGACTTGTGAAGCTCAGTTCGACACAGAGGAGCAAACTGGCGCCCTTCAAAGAGCCTCTGGATGCATTCAACATCCTTCTTGATGCTAGTTGTGTCGGCCAACTGTGAATCTGCTGCAAAGCAGATATCGCAGTTATCACATATAAATCCCGGATCTGGTTGTTCCCCGTAGTATGTGAGAATTGGGATGCGCCGACAGGTCCAAGGTGCTTCAGCCATTTTGATGACAGGAAGGGCTTCCTTTATAGCTCGTCCATACTCATCTGGTTTAGCTCCACTGAGTGCATTGAGCGTGTCCCAGTAGCTGTAGACTGAGTTTGCACCGTCAATGGTGGGAGGATTTGGTAATGTTAGTGGGATTTGGTAACATTACAGAGCAAATACATACAGAGGATGCACTTAGCGGGCTTTCCATCACGCCCAGCTCTTCCACATTCTTGTATGTAGGCGTCCATAGACTCAGGAGTTGACCAATGGATAACATAACGGACTTGACTCTGAGTATGAGAGCATGCACTATCATTTTTGAATACGTGCTCACTGTCATCCTTATGAACACCAAGGCCCAATGCATTCTGGGGAATGATTGTAGTATGGGCAGCGGGGTTGAAGGATGACTACCTACCGTTGCAAGAACCACATCATAGTAATTCTTCTCCCATTTCTCCATAAACTCTGTATCACGTTCCTCTGAATTTTTCCCGTGGTAAGTTGCACACTTGAGACCATCAGGACCATGCTCGATGAGCTGATCTCTGAGATTATCAACCTCTTTTGTCCTTCGGCAATAGACCAGAAATTGGTGGCCTGGATGTTGCCTAGACAGACATCCTAAGCAATACCTAAGCAGTAAATCGAATACCCACTTGATCAGAGCAAGCACATATGCCAATTTCCACTCCCAGGCACCTCGAAATGTACGAACGGATATATTTTCTATTGAAAAATGGAGGTTCTTGCGATCAACTGGACCTTGAATAAAAATACAAGAGCCAAGCTTGAATTCACGGAGGAGTCTGATGCGTTGACTTGGAGCCATTGTAGCAGAAAGGATGGTCCATGGTATTGAGGGGTGGGAGATGCGAAGATCAATGAGGTTTCTGAGCTAGGTGAGGGTGAGGGCAGAATTCTGGCCACTAGAGCTGAGGTTGACAACATACCCAAGCAGGGAATTCACCAGGGGATACTTCACCCTATAGGAGTATGTGAGCCGTGCAAATTGAGTGACGGGAATCGCTCACCTTAACAAGGAGCTGGGCTTCATCTAGCACAACTCTCGCAACATGTTTGTTATGACACAATGCCTTTATCTTCTCATACCGGGCACCATCGAGGGCTTGATAACATAAGAAAAAAATTTCTGGGAAATCTCGATGTGCGGGATTGAGCAGATCCTCTGGGCAGCGATCGCTTGCAACAGAGCTGTCATAGCGTCAGTAAGGAGTTTACAATAAAAGGACCTGTGTACCCAGTCCATTTCAACTTGAGATGTTGACCGGTGACAATCTCTTTTTCAACTAAAACCTGGCGTGGAAGGAAAACCAGAGTAACGCAGTTGTGATGATGGTGCTGGATATGAGCTGGTACCTATGTGACCAGACTTAGAAAGTGATCTAATAGTTTAGCTCCGAAAGCGCACCTGATATCCAAGGGATTTTCCCGATCCGGTTGTTGAGTTGAGGATGATATCGAACCCCTCCAATGCAGAGGTCATGGCTGGCAACTGGAAGGGTCGGAACTCATCAATACCAAAAGTATGGTAACAGACGTCCGTGATTTCCTCAAAGAAGCGGTTGTCTTCGTAGCATACCTCGTCCTCAGACGGAGCGAGGAAGCAGAAGAGAGGGGGTTTGAGGTATTCCCGAAAGTTCAGGAATCGCCGATCAAAGGTAGAACGCTTTGGCTAGAGACTGCCTCAGATCCGAGGATCAATGGTCAATGACTGAATTTTGGCATTTACCTCGTACCCCTCTGGGCGGTGCTTTTTTGGATCTGTTGGCGCTGGGAGGCTATACCTGTATCGAGGGTCATTGTAGGTTTGTACGTGATGCAACGATTTGCTCGAGCCTGGGTGTGGCATCGCCCTCAGTGAAGCTCGATCGAGAACCTGCAAAATAAGGGGTGTGGGTTGATCGGAGCTGAAAAGCGGAAAGGGAATAGACGGTCGATCTGCTTAAGGCCGGCAAATATTTGGCACTTGCCCCCATCGTCCAACCAATTAATAAATATCGCGAGTACCACAGATTATTTCATTTTAATCTGCCACCGATCCAGCCTCGATTGGGTTGCAAGTACGCGCTGCAGTTCGCAGTTCGAACGACTCAGCTTCTGCTATAAAGTGTGAGGGGCTCGTTAAAACGACGCGACGCGTGCGTTTGTTTCCAGATAGAAAGGATCACTGGTATCATTTACACAATATTCATTCATAGTGTATTAGTATAGACCACACAGGCCGATCAGTTTGGTTCAAATGACGGCTCCGAATTTTGAGACTTCATTATAAGCGGGTGTCACTTGACATCAGTGGGTGTAAATCATTCTAGTATTACTTACCTTGTTGTGGTCTCATGGGTAGAGTTTTTGGATCGCCGTCGTCGTGGTCGTGTCCAAGTAGCACTTGGAGTAGCACTTGATCTTTACCACGCCTGCGAAATGTCCAAGCGCACTCACTGGATCTCTCCTGCAACCCAACCACCAAGAAAGCGTCAGAGGTTGTCGAAGGAAGTCTCCAAACGGACTATCACATTCGATTCCGCTCTTGTCGACGAGCTTGTGCTTACCATATTCGCCTATCTCGAGGCAGTGGATTTGTGTCGCGCTCAACGAGTAAACAAGGCATGGGGTCGACTTGCTACGGATAACCAGGTGATTATATAGAAGCCTGAAAACCCTGGAAGTGGATAACGAGCTATCCCACTTCAGTTATGGAGGCAACTCTTCCTCCGGGAACACGGTCAGGGGCGGTTAAAGGGTACAAAATCACTAGGAGTACCTGTTGGGACTAGCTTGTCTCGTCCTGTCAAGCCATTACCCGCACGCGTGGGGGTCTGTGCTGAACAAGAGGGCTGTAGCTTGCCCGTGGCATGGAAGCTTATGTACAGGATAGCTTCGAACTGGAGAAAAGGTGCGTGTACCACTATCTTTGAATCGTAGAGCTGAGTCTTGTCCAGGTCGGAGCGTATCCCATTCTACACTCCTGCTTCAGTCGAGCGGCGAGTGGCCAAGCGCCCAACAACAACACAGTCTCTTCGTTGCTGGACCGACTCTCGTAGTGTCTCACGGTGTTGTTGCACCCCTACCCGCTGTGGCGATCCACTCTGCCGGGAAGCAGCTCCTGGTCCGACCTACGACCTCGTTTGGGACGGAATCCATTCGCGTATCTACGTTTGCCCTCAACCAAGCTAGCCTGAGTGGCAAGGAAGTTCAGATTGCCGTTTTTTATGCTCGCGAGAATCGAGCCCACAACATCTCGATCTTTGGGATCACGAGCGGTTTGCAGGGAGCACGCGGACTCAAGGAGCACAGACCACAGGCCAATCATGGATATGCGACACATGCGGCGTTTCACTCATCCCTACTCGTTGCTCTAAGTTCCACATTCCAGTTGGAGATGTACACGGTCACCGAAGATACGATCCAGCCGCTACGGACCATGTCCTCGTTCTCTTCCTTCCCACCGTCTTCTCTTACGTTATGCCGTACCCAGAGTTCATACAAAGTCCTTCTCTCGTACGCCGTGCCGATCTACCCCCAACATTGGTCAGTCGCAACGACGGAATTGAGCGTACGAGAGGGGGAGGACAAGGTCATCAGTCGGACAATACGCGTCTTTAATCCTACGAGTGCCACCTGGGAGGACATACCCCCGAGCGAGCGAGTCCAGTCTAAATCGGGATCACCTCCGCGATATGGGTCAAGGATGGCCTCGGTCGCAGCAGTAGAAACGGACGGACGATGGCTTGTCGTAGCGCCATCAGATGACAATCTCATGGAGGTTTATCGAATCAAGCAGAATCGTCTCCTCCATTCAAGAACGCTGCTCGGGCCGAACCACGCGACCGTCGGCCTGGCCGTATCTGAGGGACGCTGTGTGAGCGTCTCAAGGGATGGAGTTGCGTGGGTGTGGGATTTCGAGGGCGGATGGGGTGTCGAGGTGCAATCAGAACCTTTTTTGGAGGGCGTCGTTGAGCCTGGCGCCCGAGTTGTATTTGACGAGCGACAGATTGCTGTTGGATGTAACGGAAGGGTGATGATTGTGCGATTTGATGAGTAGTGTATTTGCTTGCTTGTTGCTCGGGGCTCCGAATTTTTGGTTGAATCACTATTCCTTTCCACTTGACCATTTCAAGTGAAGTAGACTACAGGGAAACCAAATGACGTGTCCGTTCCGCCCCAGTCATCTCCGATTTCATGGTCTCACAGTCCCAGAATCCAGGTTCATTCTATATAGAGTCTTCAAGCCATTTATGCATCAATGCTCAATACCCATAACCCAAATCAGATCGAGTTACTCGTAAACGCTACTTGGGAACGGACGTGGCGGAGTGGGTTGTACGTACTTCTGGCATAGTTCATGGCTCTGTAACTGCAACACCCACCGACGGCCCCCTGACATGATATGAAGACGTGTCGGAAGCGTGTTATGCTGGCGATCGACCGATGAGTTTGCAAACCAAGATCCGATGTCACAGGATCATATGTCCGGTTATCATCGATCCCAGCATTCGGTACCCTTGCATGTCTGTAGCAGGCCTCAACAAACACGATTATTTTTCGTTGTATCATTGGTGTCGCGAAAGACGAGTCGTCTTTGTGGTCAACCTGCTCGTGGGTGTTTGTGTTATGCTTCCCACAACGGATTGAAATGCTCCTCAAGGGCAATATGCAGATCCTACAGTTGCTGGCTGTGCATGTGACTATGCATACTGTTGGCCGCATGCATCGACACCCTTAAACAAGCAGACATCGGTACTCACGTCCTAAATGCTAGTCGCTTGCGCAAATTACCTGTATATACCAAAACTCGCCTAGATCTGCGCTTGCTCCCGGAATACACTGGCTTGTTTTTCACTTGGCCTTCGATTCTATAGAATAGACCCCAAGCGAGGGCACGAGAAGATCTTCCTACAAGCGAAATCAAATGAAACCATTGAATACGCGCTATTCTTGAGCGTTCTTTGCGCGCAGGTGCCAATCATGTCGCACTTCTTGCAGGTTACCGGGACTCAGGCACAAGACAGAGAAAGATAGACCTTCACTGGGTACTTCTACAAGCATACCTATCTATTATGATATCGGTCCCGAGATCTTAACAGAGCCTTTCCACATGTATCAGAAAGCGCTGCGCTGTAGAAGGAAGAAGTGGCCAGACCGGGGTCGAACCCAGGGTCTCCCTATCTAGTAATCCTCCCTCCTCTCCTTACATTCATATTCAGCAACCCCGTAGTGGACAGCGACCCTTAATAGTATCCTCACCTTAATTGCGGTATCAGGGTCTCCGCAGGTTGAATAAATTGATCAACACATCTGGAGTAACCTGAAATCTTGATCTAGACGCAAATGGGTACGGGACCTACACGCCTTCTGGCTCACTTGTCTGCTGGGGTTGCGGCGAGATCGGCTACCCCGCCAAACGCAAACTCCTGTGAATTCGCGGAGTCTCGAAAGAACTCTCGGCAGTATTTGGTGTCAACAAGGGCGCAACTGGCAGCTTTCCCGTGATACCGACATTTAGCTAAAGGTGTGATTTTAGTCCCTCTGTTTGTGAAGAAACATTTCAATCGATTTGATATACAAGTCAGTTCTCCATGTTGAGCACAACAATTGGGGTTAATTCGAGCCCGTCACATTTACATGTCAAACTACCTGATGGAAGACGAACGATTACCTGTTTTGGTTCAGGTTGGCAAGCCACCTCACAGTCCTATCCACACCCCACTCGCCATTGTTGTATGCAAAGGTGCTGGTGAGAGCCTGGGCTGGTCCGAACCCTCCCTCGCCGTCGTTGTAAGCAATCCAGACTTGGTCCTCTCCGAATCCAATAATATCCGCGTACCCATCGCCTGTCAGGTCCACAACAAATCTAGGGTGCTTGTTTACCTGCCATCCTTGCTCTACGCCGAAGTTGTTGAGAACGAACTTGGCCGGCTGGAATGTACCATTTCCATTGTTGTACGAAACCCACACTCCTCCGAATCCGAATCCGATAATATCTCCCACCCCATCACCAGTAAGATCGGCAATATAACGAGGGTGCTGGTCGACGCGCCATCCCTGATCGGTTCCGAAGTTGTCGACGACGCGGTTGACAGGGCCAAATTGATCATTTCCTTGGTTCAAAGAGGCATAGACTCCGGCTGCCCCACAGCCTATGACGTCGACGCTCTTGTCCCCTGTCAAGTCGGCAATGAAGCGGGGGTGTTGGTCGACGAGCCAGCCACCAGCGCTGACGCAGAAGTTGTCGATGACTGACTTGACGCGGGCAAAGGTACCGTTGCCCTGGTTGCGAGCTACGAAGACATGTTCTTCACCGAATCCTACGATATCTGGAAGACCATCTCCGGTGGTATCGCCGAGGAAGCGAAGGTGACGATTGAGGCGCCAACCTCCAGCGAAACCGAAGTCGTTGAGCGCGATGTAGACGGGTCTGAAGTTTGCATTGCCATCGTTCCTGGAAACGAGGACGCCATCTTCCCCAAATCCAACGATGTCGCACCGTCCGACTCCTCGAATATCGGATAGATAGCGGAGGTGTTTCTCTACACGCCAGTCACCAGCATTGTAGGCGAAATCGGCGAGGACAAGTTTGACAGGTTTAGTGAAGCTGTTGTTGCCGTTGTTGAAGGAGACTAAAACGCCATCTTCCCCAAATCCTACGAGGTCGGCATTTCTGTCACCAGTGACGTCGCCGACGAGGCGGACGTGTTTATCGACACGCCATACTCCTGCATTGTATCCAAAGTCGTTGATTAAGGTTATGGGGGAGCCGTTACGCAGGATCACGACTCCATCTAGGCCAAAACCGACGATATCCGCAATGCCTGGGCTGGTGGTAGGGACTAGAAGCATCTGGTGAGTATGCATGGTCGACATTGTATTTATATTGTTGCCATACTTACTCGGTCGGTCTTGGGTGATCACTTGGTCCGTCATTTCTCGAAGGAAGAGACTCAGGTTATGATGCGGAGTGCTGGTCCACTAGCTACCCACTTCTGGTAGGAGCCTTTATAAAGTTTTCTTACGTCACCCTCGAAACAGGCTGCGGGTGTCCGTTTCCTTTTCTGAGACGAGTTTCTAGCGCTCAATCTGAGAACGAACGTGTTACTTTAATGACCTCCGGGCCACCACACGCGGCATTCTACTCTCACCGACTTGATCGAGAACCCCAACATATGTTTCCCCATGGTTCCAGACATTTGCATAAGTTCCTGCGGTAGATACATTGCATGTGACCTCCTTGACAGAGGAGAAACGGCCACTGCAAACCTAGTGCTGTAGAAGATGTACATTAGGCATTCTCAACCCGAGAGATCGAGAAGGATAAATGCAGGGGTGCACTGAACAGCGGTATGGTCTCAGTACCGTTTAGAGTTGCTTCGATATGAAATATGGTGTCCAGTGGAAGAGAGGGGTGTGGTAGTCACACGGGCCAAAGTCTGATTGTGGATTCAGATTTTGGCTCTTGCTCGCCGCACGTGAACGCAACTTAGCGCTAGCCCGAGCCTCTTGAACCTCCTCGAAACGCTCACGAAGCCAAGGATATCCCCGAACTGGCGGCCTTTCTATCTATAAATACGACGAACCCTTGCGCGCTATATAGATGACATAATCGGTGCTTACAAGTCGGTGCTTTACTGTACTCAATGCCATAAAGCAGTCGTTGTCAGCGGGCAACGGGATGTGCCGGAATGGCTGGGATATATACGCCGGTCGTGGCAGTCGATCGTGGCAGTCGCGGAGGTATCAGGCCAGGTAGTAAATGTCCCTAGCTCTAATCGACAAGCACAATTAAGCAGGAAAGATAGCAGGTCGTTGGGTGCCGGTCACAGGAAGCAATGTGCAACGAAACCGCGCGGTGGAGGGCTTGTGGAGGGGCCGTCTACTCAGGACATCGGCGGAGTGGCGGCGCGCTATTGACTCGGCGGGAATAGCATATTTTCCGTCCAATTTTCCTTCTGTGTAAGGCATTTTTGAGTTCTGCTGAGCTTTGCATCCTCACCACCCGCTGTCAAGGCTGAATTAATGCAAGACGTCATCAAATGAAGTCTGAATGTTCACCAAAGAAATTACAATCTCGGATGCACGCTTTGTAGGACCTTGTTGAAAAATTTATTGTTATAAATATATACTATATATATTGAATTTATATTTATCTATTTATTTCAAATTTTCAAAAATTTCGGTTTTTTTATTCTTTATTTTTTTGTTCGATCCTGCCGAGCCTTGGCCTGTTCTCTCCCGTCCTGTCGCTCGCTCGCTTACCGCCTCTCCTAGTCGACACTGTCCCCTGCAGCCACGTCTTCTCCTCAATACTCGCCTTCGTCCGTCTCGTACTCGTGTCTAAACGCTCCCGTCGCTGCTTTTCAAGTTTATAAGGCTCATATCTAGCTATCGACCTACTTAGCTTAGATCCAACCACAAGTACCACCACAACCACCGCAACGTCCGCAAATTTCACCAAACATCAACGACAACCCAGCCACTGGCTCATCTCCCACTCGCCCGTGCTCCACTAGCTGCCACCCTCCTTCTTGGTAATAGCTCCCCTTGCTCTCATTCCGCTAATTGTTTGGCCAACCAAACACTTCGCGCTTGCGACGCCGCTTGGCAGTGCAATGCATGACAGCGGGTGGACCGTCCGTGACAGTGGTCTGGACCCCCTTCTGCCACCTGCCACCTTTCGTCGCACCGTCACAAACTTCCACGTGATGGCTCGAATGCGCGTCGCAAACAATGGTAATCAAATTTTATTATGTACAAAAATGGCCGACGGCGTGATGGCTGTTGGGTTTGAGCTGTTTGAGGTGGCGCGTCGGCGAACAGTGGTAAAATAATGGGTTTTATACATTATAATAATAAATAAATTTATTGCATGTATATGGCCAACGGTGGGAGGCTGCGTTTGAGGCTGCGGCCAGCCATTTGAGAAGGTGCGTTGGCAGATGTAGTGAATGGAATAATCTTTATATTTCATGATTATATTATTACATATAAAAAATGGCGGAAATTGGCAACGGTGACAGCGAAAGGTGCTGGAGCCGCTAAGGCCGTTGCGAGGTGACCAGACGAGGACACTTGAAGCAAATGACCCAATGTGAAACAGGTTGGGGTTTGACAGATCAATAGGTCCGGTTGACAGATCCGGTTACCAACCAATCGAGGTGTGTGACGGCGTGACGGGATTGAGGCCGGCTTGGGGTGTTGAAATAGCGAGTCGCGAACTTTAGTCATCTAATTAGTTTTATAAGTGATAATAAGGGATAAGAATTTTTAATTATAATAAGCAATAGTTTATTATGTATAAAGATATAGGAAATGGCCAACAGTTTGAGGTTACTGAGGCTATGTTTGGGGGTGCGGCCAGCCGTTGAAAGGGCGCGTCGGCGAACGTAGTGAATATAATAATGTATATATTTTATTATTATAAATAAAATTATTACATATAAAATGGCGTCGGCGACAATGAGAGCTGCTAGGGCTGTCGAGGCCGCTCGCGAGGTGACCAGCTGGTGCTTTGCAGGCGAGTCTTCGCGCGTCTTATACTTGGATTAGATATATAAACGTCCTACGTCCTACGTCTTACGCCAAGTACGCTTCCAGCCCAACACTCAGGTTCTCGTACGTTCACCGACCCTGCAGACCCTCTGAACCTTCCAGACCTGCCTTACGTGCTCTTCTCCTTGTCATTCCATGCAAAGCTAGCTCCTGCATATCATTGCGGTTAGCGCCAGATTTTTACTAGAATAATTCAAGACGGCAAAACGCGCAATCGGCTACTCACCCGCATTTCCTAGACTTTTCCAACTCCTTAGTATCAAGTCACCGCAGTACTTACAGAATCCTATCACAGTATAGTCGTTGACGCGTCTTGCCTTTCGTGTCTGCTGGTCGTATGGTTGAGGTAAGCTCCAAGACTGGACGGAGTTTGAATGTCACACCTCGAATGGTTGGCAACCGGATCTGTCAACCGGACCTGTCAATCTGCCAATCCCCAACCGTTTCACATTGGGTCATTAACCTGAGGTACGAGGACTGGTGCTTTGCAGGCAAGTCTTCGTGCGTCATATACCTGGATTAGGCACATAAGTGTCCTAAGTCCTATGTTTTACGCCAAGTACGCGTCCAACCCAACACGTACCCTCGTTCTCGTGGAATTGACACTCCAGACATTCCGGACGCTCCAGACCCGCCTTGCTTGCTCTTCTCCTTGTCATTTCACGCAAAGCTAGCTCCTGCGTATCATTATGGTTAGCGCCAGATTTTCACTAGAATAATTCAAGGCAGCGAAAGCGCCCTAACAGCTATTCCCGCGCATTCCTACACTTTTCCGACTCAGGCCACTACAGTGCTTACAAAACCCTATTGAAATATGGTCCTCGACGCGTCTTGCCTTTCGCGTCTGCTCTGTCTGTCGGTTGAGGTAAGATCCAAGACTAACACTGAGCAGTCGGAGTTTGCATGTCACGTTTGTGCTTGAGTCAAACGCAACCTCAGTAATTGTAAGGATATGTTTTTGCACACTACGCACACTACCGCCATTTTCATACATAATAAATTTTGATTTGTTAGTATTTACCGTCGATACATGGCCACTGGGACACTTAACGTTTGCAGTGCCAGAACTGGTCAAAAGTCTGTAAATTTGTGTTCATAGTAGAGAAGAATTAATAGAAATTTCATGAGGCACCATACTTCTGTGGCCGCGAGCAATACACCCTTCAAAAATGGCCCCGAAGTTTAAGGCCTTGTTCACTCACCGGGACATGGCATGATGGTGGACCGCAAGCTGGAAAAAAAGAAATATTTAGATTGGTAGCCAAACAGGAGGCTATTATTCGCTGTTACAGCCCTTTCCTGACCAGTTTGAGTGGCCGTCATCTGATGCCTTGTCTGGTGCCTTGTCATCCTATGACAGAATATGGCCTACGATCGAGTTGAAATCTGAATTGCATTGATTCTCGGGGCTCCTTCATCGCGAACTTGAGTTTGGGGTGATTGGCAGAGGCCATTGGGGAACAATTGCGGGATGATTTTGGTCGATTACAGCACCCTGAGGCAATGGAAGTGCTGAGGGCATCCCCATGAGGTTCTTATAAGGCAATTACACAAATTGAAGCCATCATAGGCACCCCCTCTGTTGCAGTTGCCTTAAATTCAGTCCTCATGTGTGCTGTCGGGCATGGGGAATGCTGGGTGTGAGGCCAGTGGGCGCAGACAACACAATAATATCTTTATAATAAGTGTAGTATACCAAAAATGCTGGCTATATGTCGCCTTTCTTACCAGCGAGTGCGTGTCCCGCTGAGTGAAGCATCCCGCTGAGCGAGGTTCCATAGTATTTATATTACTATTGTTTGCGATGCGCATTGGAGGTTTGTGATGAGAGGGTGGCACTGTCACGGACGGTCCACCCGCTGTCATGCATTGCACTGCCAAGCGGCGTCATTAGCGCGAAGTGTTTGGTTGGCCCAACAATTAGTGGAATTCCTGGGGGAGAGCTGGGTGAGCTCAACACCACCCGTCCTCCCAACATCGTTGGCTACGCTCTTCTCATCACGGCTAGTCCAGACGCTGCCCTACGAGCCTGCCACCGATTTGTTCCCTCGTCCCCAATTCTTCTTCCAAATTCTAACAGCCCCGTCGTCGGCGACCTTGCTGGCGATGTCACCAACGCTGACCTCATGAATGTCTCCCGCAATCCCAATCTCGGTCTACGTGAAGATTTCCCCACCCCGATCCGACCTGCGCACTCACAGGGATGCAAGCCTTTACTGCAACCTCGCCCCAGTATGTGATGTCTTCAGTTTTGCAAGATATGTCCTATCTGACTTCCGGTATCCCATCTCAGTGTGCTTGTCGCATGCTACGGCTAAGACTAAGGCTGCAACCACTGACTAGGAAGAGTCCCCGACACAGTCCGCAAGGCCGGCAAGTCCACGTTGTCGCGTCTCCCCCTGACAATCCGACGCCTTCGTGGCGTCACGAACGCAGTCGCTGGTCCTCAGGTCGCACCCGAGTTTCGTCGCCCGTATCGCACAGCTGTCCAACACCGTGGTCCAGCATCGTCAATACCGTCCGCAAGGCCCTCATCCAAATAAACCCGCCATCTTGCCTCCCCTGGTTCTTCTCCCGCTCAGATTCAACACTGGGCCCACCAAAACCCCCACACTCGTACCATGCTTGAGTACTTGCTCAGTGTGCTTGGACCAACGGTGTGTATCAACCTCCCCTGCCGCCGCAACATTAATTTAACGGTTTTGCTAGGTCTTTGTAGGAGGGCGCTCGCCAAGGACACCTTGAGAACCTCCTTCGCGCCATTTGGTCCAATCCACTACGTATGTGGTCCATCTCATCTCTTGTGCGTCTCTCTACTGTCCCTAATACACGTCTCCTAGGTCAAAGTCACTCCCAACAGATCATGCGGTTTCGTCCAATTCGTCCGAAAGGCTGACGCAAAGCGCGCTATTGTGGCAGTAAGGTCCGCCTGAGCTGAGGCCAGCAATGCGTATCTTTACTACTCTGTTTACCTGACCGCTACATGTTCATTTCTAGATCGTTCCTCCGCCGCCCCAACTCTGCCCTCCCGGCTGTGTCTGCAACCCCGCAGTTGTCTCAAAGCCCTAATAGCGGACCTTCCGGGAGCCGCTACCCACCGAGTGTCGCCACTACAGTCCCTGAAGGACCCCTGACCAACGATCATCATTGAACGCCTTCAGTGTATCATTCTCAACAATGGTAGCGGTCTAAGTCCGAACAGAGGAGCAGCTCGTCAACTGCAGCCCATCCCACCAGCGGTGGGTCCCGCCTGCCACCACCCAACGCCTACGGGACACGTTATTCCAACGGCATTGGAGATGGATCTATGCACAACGGAGGAGGGGAGTACGGACATTGCGGGATGTATTCGCCCCCACTGCCCTTGGGGGCGACTTCGGCCAGGGCGAATAAGGGTATGGCTACTATGGTGGTAGATTGTTGGATATCGGTAATTTTCCGTAAAACCCCTATGCGTCTGCCATGCCCATCTTTGATCGTTATGCCTGATTATTGGAGGCAAAGTGATATAACCTCCGTGTGCTACGCACACTGCTCTATCACGGACAATCCTTTTTACGCGATCCGGAGTATTATGATTCCGATGTCACACGATGTATCTATAACTACAGATTGTGGTTACCAATGTGATACATGCTTAGGAGCCATTCCCTCATAATCGAAGATAGATACGGCGGCCGAGGCCGCTATTATGATGACTTGCCCTCGGTCGTCGTACTAGTGGTGCTGGAGCGTATGCGTCGAGGTATACCTAAGCAATCAGGGGATGAAATTGAGCTTGTGCAATACCGGTTTACGCAAACCTCTTTCGACTCGACATACAACCCCCCGACCCACACACACGTATACTCATAAATGCGAATCCGACTCGGACACCTTATCGTACATATCACCCGCAACAAATCCCAGCACACCAACGGTCGTCTGTGGAAGTCGCGCGGCTCTATGGCGACTTCGACATTCGACATTGTCCTTCTTGCGCTTGAGTCAACAACCCAACACTACGACCCACAACGCCGTCTACCCTTCTCCCCCTCTCCCCATGGCACAATACCGTGGACATACTGAAACAAGAGCAACCAACCCGCTCCTCGCCGTTCGCGCCTGCTTGCTCCCTCTCTCCTTACCACTCCAAGACTCGTCTCCCTGGCTCTAAACCGAGTGTGTGTCACATAAGACTCTTCTCTTTGCTCTCCGTGTTTTCTCGATGAAATGGTCCAACCGACTTTGTGTTTTTTCGTTCGCTCCGTTTCGTTCTTCCACGATTTCTTTAGACTCTGCCGCCCGCTGCTGCTTTTGTGTTTGTCCCTCCATCTTCCAAAAGAATATCGTGTAATTTCCCCAGCCTTTCCAGAAGAAACGCGCATTCTTTGTGCTCTGTGGCACATCAGCTCCAATTTCTCAATCTCAATCTCTTTTGATATCGATTGTGAACGTCTCCTGGCTAAGTATATACTCAAAGAATATTCACAATTTCGATCTTCACATCCGCTTTTGAATACTGGTGCAATTTTCCTTTTTCTTTTCTTTTTCATGACTCGTCTTTGTCTCCCCCCTTGTATCTAATGGGTCTTTGAAGTCCTACCTCCCCTCTTGGGATTATTCTCCGTCTCTTCTGTGCTTGTCGCGTACATCTCGCTGGTTGGTTGTCTATACTATTCTGCTGTGCTGCCACGAATGACGTCGGATGCATTGGGACAAAATGGGGGGCTTAAGGAAGACGGGATCGAGCTTCAATAACCACAGATCATTTCATACACCAAAGTATACAAAAGGTTACGAGGGAAGCATGGTTAGCGCTATGCACTATTGAAAATTTGGGTCCAAGCGGTTCCAAAGACGAAGTCTTTAAAATCAAGAGAAACTAGTCGACCATCAAGTATAAAGGGAATTGTAATGAGAATGGCTGTATGGAGGCCTGTACGACAATCTAGGGGTACCCAATAGAGTAAGCCGCCGTCTGAGTCTCTGACCCAACCCTCCGAGTCAGGCCGTGAATAGAAATGAGCAGGGAGTGGATTACAAGAGGAGGATGGCTGATGGGAAAATGGCTCCGACACACGGATGGTATTGGTATTAGATCCAGAAACAATGTGCTGCTCATTGGGAGAGGAAGCAATGGACCGCGCAGTCGCGATTTCTCCCTCCGAAGGCCTCCCAACCCCGGTATGAGTGTTGGCATCCCAGATTCGAATCGTGTTGTCAGACGATCCAGAGGTGATATGCCGCCCATCGGGAGAGTAGGCGACGCATGACACATACCAGCTATGCCCCTCCAGAGGGTTGCCAACTGAAGCACCAGTCTCGGCATCCCAGATTCGAATCGTGCGGTCCCACGATCCAGAGGTGATATGCCGCCCATCGGGAGAGTAGGCAACGGAAGACACGCGTTCACTATGCCCCTTCAGAGGGTTGCCAACTGCAGCACCAGTCTCGGCATCCCAGATTCGAATCGTGCGGTCCCACGATCCAGAGGTGATATGCCACCCATCGGGAGAGTAGGCAACGGAGGACACGTGTTCACTATGCCCCTTCAGAGGGTTTCCAACTGCAGCACCAGTCTCGGCATCCCAGATTCGAATTGTCTTGTCATCAGATCCAGAGGTGATATGCCGCCCATCGGGAGAGTAGGCAACGGAGGACACGTGTTTACTATGCCCCTTCAGAGGGTTGCAAACTGCAGCACCAGTCTCGGCATCCCAGATTCGAATCATGTTGTCCCACGATCCAGAGGTGATATGCCGGCCATCAGGAGAGTAGGCGACGCACGACACATGCCAGCTATGCCCCTCCAGAGGGTTGCCAACTGCAGCACCAGTTTCGGCATCCCAGATTCGAATCGTGTTGTCAGAAGATCCAGAGGTGATATGCCGCCCATCGGGAGAGTAGGCGACGGACCGCACAGAGTCGCTATGCCCCTCCAGAGGGTTGCAAACTGCAGCACCAGTCTCGGCATCCCAGATTCGAATTGTCTTGTCATCAGATCCAGAGGTGATATGCCGCCCATCAGGAGAGTAGGCGACGCACGACACATACCAGCTATGCCCCTCCGAAGGGTTGCCAACTGCAGCACCAGTCTCGGCATCCCAGATTCGAATCGTGTTGTCATCAGATCCAGAGGTGATATGCCGCCCATCGGGAGAGTAGGCGACGCACGACACATTGTTGCTATGCCCCTCCAGAGGGTTGCCAACTGCAGCACCAGTCTCTGCATCCCAGATTCGAATCGTGTCGTCCCATGATCCAGAGGTGATACGCCGCCCATCGGGAGAGTAGGCGACTGACGACACAGGCGAGCTATGCCCCTTCAGAGGGTTGCCAACTGCAGCACCAGTCTCGGCATCCCAGATTCGAATCGTCTTGTCCCATGATCCAGAGGTGATATGCCGCCCATCGGGAGAGTACGCGATGGACCACACATACCAGCTATGCCCCTCCAGAGGGTTGCCAACTGCAGCACCAGTCTCGGCATCCCAGATTCGAATCGTCTTGTCATCAGATCCAGAGGTGATATGCCGCCCATCGGGAGAGTAGGCAACGGAGGACACGCGTTCACTATGCCCTTTCAGAGGGTTGCCAACTGCAGCACCAGTCTCGGCATCCCAGATTCGAATCGTGCGGTCCCACGATCCAGAGGTGATATGCCGCCCATCGGGAGAGTAGGCGACTGACGACACATGCCAGCTATGCCCCTTCAGAGGGCCGCCAACTGCAGCACCAGTCTCGGCATCCCAGATTCGAATCGTGTTGTCCCATGATCCAGAGGTAATATGCCGCCCATCGGGAGAGTAGACAACACAGTCCACGCTGCTGGTGTGCCCCTTAAGGGGCTCACCACTTATAGCACCCGTCTCAGCATCCCAGATCCGAATGGTTTTGTCGGAGGATCCGGAAATGATCTGCCGCCCATTGGGGGAATAGCTTATGCAAGTGATATGCCCAGTATGCCCAGTCCATGACAATGGCGGTGCTGGCCATGACGACAATCTCCCTCTCACCACCTCGATGGACTTAGTAAACCGAGTGCTGAAGGTCTTTGATAAAGTCGAGTGTAAGGGCAAGAAGGGTCGGGTTGAAAGATACGTGTGCGGAGCGCTGATAGAGATGGGGGTACGAAAGGCGATGATGAAACGGCAAACGTCTTGAATTCTCTCGAGAAAGGCCGGATTTCCATTCTACTGCCAATCAGAAATACCCCAAATACAATCTGGAGCTGGACTGACCTTGGCCCAGGATATCACCCTTCGAATGCTCGGAGCACCCACCGGGACCATTCCCAAAATGCTCAATGCTTCAGCCCAAAACAACGGGCACAGTCCTTCAAAGAATCCCTCCAAGCTATCCCACGCCCGCTGATTATCATTGTCCGGAGCAAAACAAAGATGATTTGACCAATAAAGACAACTATATTGCAAGCAGTCGGGAATGTTCTTTGTGATTCGGGATGGGAGATCTTTGATGTCTGCGTTAGCGAGTCTGGAATCTTCGAGCCCGCAGATATTGAAACGGAGTTGGCGAACCATCGTCTTGAGACAATCAATTCCCAGCTGCGTGTTTGCGTCCCGGAGGTTGATTCGGTAGTCGAGAGGACAGTGGTTGCTGACAAGGAATTCTGAAATTGATAAATGCCGCACACGAATCCCTCTATTGGCCCCTTCGTCTCGATATAGCAAAGAGCTGAGGCCATCCACCCACGTTTTGACGAGGTTCGGTTTTACTCCCGCCAGCTCTGCAATTGCCCCCTCGCATAGGGCGCGGTATGGAGACGCTGTCAGAAGCACTCCAATCATCCCCCGGAACTCGGATTTTCTATCCTTTATTCGCGACTCTAGGATACTTGAGTAAAGTGCGTAGAGAGCCTCGGCCCCAGGACCAGCTGAATCCTCGGAGGCTGCGTTCAAAAATTCTGTGGGGTCCGCAAAATGCTCAAGGGCGAGAACAAGGGTATTGATGAAGATGAAGAGGCCATTCGCCCGAGAGATTATTTTGTCCAAGAGCGATTCTTCTGGCCAAGGCTCGGAGAGATCGTCTGAGAGATACTTTTTACGGCCGACTGGGCCAAACACGCTTCGAGCGAAGGTTCGCAGATCACCACTGGCTTCTTGATCTGTACCCAAATCATATGCCAAGTACGACGACTGGGGGAGTCCATCAAAGAACCGTCGGATATCGGCTTCGGGTCTGCTGGTGATGATAATTTTCAGCCACGAAGCACGGGTAGTCGCGCCTGTGAGATGCCTCAGGAGGCGTGAACGACTACGATCGTCGCCGCATTCGTCGAACGCGTCAATGACAAAGACATGGAAATCGTTTGGGCGTTTAGAAAGTTTATCGAGCAGGTCAAGGAAGAATGAGTCGTTCATTGACGCCGGTGTCAGGTTTGGGTCGTTACGAAGACAATTTGCCACAATCTTCCGAAAGGGGGGGAAGATCTCTGCGAGCTTGAAGATGAGAGTCGGGAGGACATTCTTGGCCTCACTCAAGTTCGGATCGTCCCTCCGGCAGAAAAAGGCCCCAGCGAGCTGCCTTTTATCATGGAGCCGTGCACAGATCGAATGAGCTAACGATGTTTTGCCGATTCCGGGTAAGCCGTAGACCCAGTATGTATTGCTCTGGAGACGTTCTTCCCCCTCTGATTTCTTGGCCACCCAATCGACGATTTCTTCGAGGCGAGATTTACGGGTATTCTCCATACAGCGGAGGTCCCGGTCATATCCAGTCTCGATTGGTTTAAGACGATTGAGTAGGAGCCCTTGCTCTGCACAAGGCCACTAAGAATGGGCTCACACGATATTGGGACAATGTATGCTTACCAATCCCTTTGACTCCACGCAGGGCCTCGACATCGACTGCACGCAGGAAGTCTTCAATGACGTTTGCTAACTCTTCACCCAGTTTCTCCATCGTTTCTTTGTCCTTTGAATGAAGCAGTGCTTCTCCTGCTCGCTCTGCGATCATCAGCATTTGTGGAATCCAGAACAGTGACAACCTACTGAATCGCCCATGCCTGACGTACTCGCATAAAAATTCGGCGATCGTTTGCATTACTTCGAACATTCGCGGCATTATTTTATCCAAGATATCTGTCTCCTCGCTGACGATTTCGTCTGCGACCTTGTCTGCCAAAGGCGAGACGCGCTGCAACTGATCCAACAGGCTCGACGGCATCTGATCGTATTTGTTTTGTTCCTTCAAGAGCTGAACGATTAAGCGTTACCTCCGGTTTTGATGCGCCAGTAGCGAGCACGAACCTCGAATATGACTTTGGCAACACCGAAGACAGCCTTTGCGATCGGATTCCACTAAGAGGTGTCAACGTCCTGCTATTCTCCAAACGCCGGAGCTGACCTCAGCGAATACAGCGCCAAGTTGAATCCCTTTTCCCAAGTTCCTCTCCATCGATTTACTCATCAGTGGCTTGTATCTCTCCATTAACCCTTCAAGTTCCTGGAGCGACTCGCGCAGAGATTTCGCCTATTCGCACAATGTTAGCTGGCTTCAGTGCTTGGTGGTAAAGCGACGAACGGTAGCACCCGCAGAGAATCTTAATTCTAGAGACACATGAGTCTTTCCAATGGCAATGTCCTCTGCCCTTTTGTTAGACATGAAGCGGATTAATCGGTCATCACGACTGACTCTGTACAATAAACTCATGCTTTGTGGTATCCCAATACTCATCGAAGAGCCCCTGTAGGTCGATCTCTTCGTTTGCCTGTGTCTTCTTTTCCTTAAACAGAATCATTGTGACCCTTTGGATCTTCACGCGCATTTTGGATGTCGGAGAAATATCTCTACAAACACAGGGCCCTTAATGGCCATATGTAGCGAGATCAAGGGACGTACACGAGTTGTATTGGTGTCCAGGTCTGGGTAGTATTCTTCTGTAATTCTATCTTCTGATTTCCCACAAACAACACCAGGTGATATACCGAATTTTGATCATCTTGCAGAGTGATTTCTGTATGGCGCACAAAATCAGCGGTGTGACCTAGATCGGAGTGAAGCGCCGCACGATCTAAATGCAGGCTTTTCGGTGGTTAGACAATAATACTGCGCTAGCTGTCTGAGTGCTCACAAGTGGGTTGACTTGGGTGCTTGAGTGGCCATGTTGGTTTGCCTTCGAAGACTTAGAGCCGAGGATAGGGACGGGGAGAAGGTGTAGCTCCCCCGTCAAAGGCTACTTGGGACGTGGGATCAGTGAGGTGGATTGCGGCTACTTGAAAGGTGAATTGAAATGCGGCCGCCTCGCTGTTGTTAAAGAAGCGCGAACCAACCAACCCTAAGGACGAAGTACAATCGGCAATAATGTCCACGACGACAACGACAATGACAGATCGACTATCCCCCCTCCCTTCGTATCCCACTCCCATGACACCGCCACAACCCTCGTCTGTTCCCTACATCCTCAGATTGGCTCACTCAACCTTGTTCACCACAACATGCCACCGTTTTGCCGCTAACCAACCACAAACACAACTCATTGCCCTGTGTAATCGCTTCCACACATAGATGTACTCTCCAAGGTGACGCACCAGGCTTGAAGCTACTCCCCCCGACGCCGCCACACACCAAGACCGTGGAAGTTTGGAGTGGGGACCGCCTCGAACATTGACGATGACGCCCGTCGCGCACTCGTCACCCATCATTTGCATTCCACCTTCGCGTTTTCCTCTTCCGAAGACGAAGACCCAGACGAAGACGAAGACGAGGACTTTGCGTCCCCTTGTCGTTCTTCCAGCATCGACCATGCGGCCAAAGGGGCTATCAGTCAAGTCCAGGTCTGAGTACTCTCCTACTCACTTTAGCGAGTCCTCTAGCGACGAGGAGGAAGGGTTGCTCCTGGAGAGTAATGAAGCTCGGGAAATGATTTCGATCTGAGGTAAGCATTACACCGTTTTCCCGAAGTGAGCAGGCGCTAAATGCTCCAATTCCTCATGTAGTAACATGCCAGGCTTTTCCTGGCCATCCTCTTGTTGCCTGTCCGCCTTCGTGTCGGCTTTGCGCTGCGGTCTTCACGTTTCCACATCTAGTCAACACCCCATGTGTAAGACAGCCCCAGCATCACCGCAGTAGTGCTGTTATTAGAAATGCACCCCTCCTCTCGACCTCAACACCGAACCCACTTCGATCTTCTTGACCTTTCTGCGGCCAAATGTGATTTTGCCAGCACCGACGAGCAACCCGAGTATCGACACACACCGAATGTATCAACCTCTACCTAACACCACCGCCCCCTCTCAACAATGGAGATTCTATGGGTGGCAACAAGACGCCCAACTCACCACACCTTCGCTTGACCTCGGCCTCATCCATGACCCCAATAACGCTCTATCTCACTTCTCTACATTACAAAAACCATGTGCCTAATTCGGTCTGGAGCCACATTAGCGTTAATCCCACCCACCGACAACGTTAGGAGAACAATGTAAGAAAGCGTACTTCAAAATTCATCTACGCGTTGGTAGCAACGAGGAATCCACGGTACTCGAGACCCCACTTCAACTTGACCGCCACCATTTTACCTGTGAGTTCCATGGATTGATGGGTGCGACCTGCATCGGCGGAGGTTAGCCTTGAGGAGCAGCATATATCGGGCATGTGTGGCGAACGCCTTCCAGAGCAAAAATACTATGTCCTCGTGCAGCGGCCTCTGGGTCAGTCAATCGATCCGAGGCGTTGTCCTCATAGCTGACTTTCTGAACACCTCGAAAAACTTTAGTCCCCACCGCCACCGGTTCCGTTCAACATGTGCCTGTCGCTGCGTATATTGAAGAAGTCCTCTTTCGTTCGGACCGAACGGGAACGGATCATTTTGAAAAGACGACGCTTAAGTAGAACAACGTCTACAAACAAACTACTGTCCACCCTAATTCGACCGACGAGGTCCGGCGAAAGTTGAAAGAAAGAAGGACCAATCGGACAAACGAGGATGGCCATAGTAACACCTGTACGATCCTTTTTCACAATCCCCGCAAAGGACCTTCTCGGGCACCGTTTCAACGATGATGTTGTGACATCAGTCACTCGAAAACCGGGCTCTGAGGCCTCGAGAAGCATAGTCTCTGGAACCACTTAGCTAGATGACGGCCCAGATGGAGTACAGCGGTAGCACGGTTACAGGACTCTCCCAGTACCTTGCATCGTATGTAGACTAGATACAGGAAAATAAATGGAATTTTTAGAGGAATACCCGGATTTCAAGCCAATTTTTGCGCCGTTTGCCCGTCGTGACGGTGGGTGTGGGCGTCATGACGATGGATGCGAGTGTCTCCTCCAGTACCTTATATTGCATGTAGGCTAGATACAGAAAAATAAACAGATTGTTGGGCAACTTTTTGGGCCGCGGTGGGTGAAAGAGTCACGTGCCAAACAAAGGGCACTGGACCCGAACCACGATCCGTGTTTACTCCTTTTGGGATTCAGCATGTACAGACGCGACGGCTTCGAGAGAGACACGGCCAGCGTCCAACAGCGAAGCCTCGTTCTCGTCAAAACCTTCAAAACACCCTCAAACGCCGCGCCACCTCGCGAACAGCCCACACGCAAGCGAAAGCGCGTCTCCTACAAGGAAAACGCGGATGATAACGATGGAAACAATTCAGAATCGGATGGGCAACGTAAGAAGAGGAAAAAATTCGACGAGTACACGCCTCTGGCCGAACTCACCGTCAATATCAATAACTCATTTCCCGTCTACGAACCCAAACCCCGCCAACACGTCTTTACACAGCGTTTTGCGATACCTGCCATGAGGAATAAGGACGGTTCGACTGTCAAGCTACCAACCTCTAACGTTTCCCTCGGGATTCGACCCCCGATTCAGATCCTCCCTAGGCCGCTGCACGACCCCATGGCTGACCACGCAGTTGTGCTTTATGACCCTACTATTGATGACCGGGAAACGGATGAGGAGCGTTTGGAGAGACTGAAGGAAGAGGCAAAGGAGAAGGCGAGGAAGGAAGCTGAGGCTAAAGTCGTCGGAATGCACAATCCTCATAAGAGCCTAAGGGACCTCCTTGGTGGTTCGAAGAAGAAGGTTTCCAAGAGAGTACCGGTTGTGATCGACCCTGTCCTTTCCAAGATTCTTCGTCCACACCAGGTCGAGGGTGTTCGGGTAAGCCTTCCTGTGCTTGAACACCTGCATAGTCCCTCATTATACCACCAGTTCTTGTACCGATGCACCTCAGGGATGGTCGTAGAGAACCAGTACGGCTGTATTATGGCAGACGGTATGGGTCTGGGTACGTCGAAGCGTCCCCCCCGCGATTTGTACTTACTGGCTACTGCAGGAAAGACGCTGCAAACCATCTCTTTGATATGGACCCTCCTCAAGCAGTCACCGCATGCCAGCAAGCCGACCATCGAGAAATGTATTATTGCCTGTCCAAGTAGCCTTGTCCGCAACTGGGCAAATGAGCTGGATAAATGGCTCGGTAAAGGCGCGGTTGGTGTTTTCGCTCTTGATGGACGCTCTTCTAAAGCCGAGACGATCACCAATCTTCGACGTTGGATCAACGCTAAAGGTCGAAATGTGACGCTGCCCGTGATGATCGTTTCCTACGAGACTCTGCGTACTCTCGCTACAGAGCTCGCCAACTGCGAGATAGGTTTACTTGTCTGCGACGAAGGTCACCGATTGAAGAACGGTGAATCGCTTACTTTCACCACTCTCACAAGCCTCAAGGTTCAACGGCGAGTTATTCTCTCTGGTACCCCGATTCAGAACGACCTTTCCGAATACTTTTCGCTGCTCAACTTTGCCAACCCCAATTTCCTGGGCTCCAAAGCGGACTTTCGCAAGAACTTTGAGAATACAATCATTCGAGGACGCGATGCAGATGCTACGGATGTTGTCAAGGAGGAGAGTGAAAAGAAGCTCAAGGAGCTCGGCGGGCTGGTCGCTCCATTTATCATTCGACGAACGAACGAGCTGTTATCTAAGTATCGTGAGCCGCTCCGTTTCTAGCATACCTCACTTTATATCTTATCGTCACCCTCAGTCCCCGTCAAATACGAGCACGTCGTGTTTTGCGCTTTGTCGCCGTTCCAAACCGCCCTCTACCGGCTCTTCATCTCTTCGCCCGAGATCCAAAAGCTGCTCCGTGGCAAGGGGTCACAACCTCTCAAGGCCATTGGGTTGCTCAAAAAGTTGTGCAATCATCCCGACTTGCTTGACCTTCCTGGAGACTTGCCCGGATCGGAGGAGGTTTTCCCTCCAGGGTATGTAGGGGGATCTGCGGCGGAGAACACAAGGGCCTCGAGAGCGCTCGGAGGACGCACAGGACCTGCGGGAGTTGACTGCACACTAGGTGGAAAGTTTATGGTTCTCGAGCGGTATGTCCACCGGTTGGCTTGGTTTCATTTTTTGGTTGACCTCAACATACACAGGACGTTAGACTTCATCAAGACTCACACCAATGACAAAATTGTGCTGATCAGTAACTACACCCAGACTCTGGACCTAATGGAACGACTCTGTCGAGCTAAGCAGTACGTCCTATTCCACGTACAAACCTCCAGATTCCTACACCTTGTCCAGATATGGTTTCTTCCGTCTGGACGGCTCTATGGGCATTGCCAAGCGACAGAAACTAGTCGACCAGTTCAATGATCCAGAGGGCAAAGAATTCGTCTTTCTGCTGAGCAGTAAGGCCGGTGGGTGCGGAATCAACCTTATTGGAGCTAACCGGCTAATTTTGTTCGACCCTGGTGAGTGAGACGGCCAGGAGTAGGTTTATGTCACTGAGGAAGTTATAGACTGGAACCCAAGCGCGGACCAGCAGGCTCTCGCTCGCGTCTGGCGTGATGGGCAGAAGAAAGAATGTGAGTACAAACGTGACTCATCCCAAACTTGTCCTTGATGCACCTCCAGGCTTCGTCTACCGTTTCATCTCCACTGGGACGATCGAAGAGAAGATCTTCCAGCGTCAAGCGCAGAAGCTCGCCCTATCTTCTAGTGTCGTAGACGAGAAGGAAGACGTTGAACGCCACTTCTCGGTCGATGCACTCCGCAAGCTCTTCGAATTCAAGGACTCGACGCTCTGTGAGACCCACGACACATTCAAGTGTAAACGGTGCAAAGATGGAAAGCAGATGGCCAAGGCCCCTGCATTGCTGTATGGTGACGCGAGCACCTGGAATCACTACAGGAACGAGGAGCTGAAGGACAACCACGATGATGTTCTACGTGCCGAGGTTGGACAACCGGAAATTTCGTTTTTATTCCAGTATATTAGTCACTAGTTTGCTTGCTTTCCTTTGCCCTTGCTTGCAAGCAGTCGGGGTTGGGATTCGTGCTCAGGTGGTGTAAAACAATTAGGGTTGAAAATTCGTCTTTGTACCTCCCCACTCCTTCCGTTCTCAATCCCTCCCCTGCAAAAATGATTATCGCACCTTGGGGATTGACTGTCAAACCCGGGGCGATGTATAAGTACGAAATTCCGCCCTTCGCAAACCTCAAGATTTCAAACGCTGCGCTCGGCGCTGAGCTCGAGGACGACCGCTCACGGACAACGCTCACTATCGAAACAGAGGATCGACCTATTGCTGACTCCGAAGATGAGGAGCTCGATGAGGACGAGGACAAGTCACAGCCCACAAATATCGTTCTGACATCTTTGACCCCAGGAAAGGTGGGCAAACTTCTGGTGGACTTCTTTTATATACAGCTTCACGTCTTTTGTCATAGATTGAGCAGTCGATTCATGACATCACGTTTTCTTTCCCTGCTCTGCTGAAAATCAAGGCCATTGGCAAAAAGTGAGTTTATGGCCCGTTTTAGCCTCCAAAAGAATTCTTGCTTATATAAAAGATATGCAGCACTATTCATCTTGGTGGGAACCTTATTGGTTCGTCCTCTTTTCTGTTGACCCTGCGCCTCATCTGATGGCATTTTTTTACAGCGGAGCCGGGGACCGATGAGTCGGACTCGGAGGGCGGCTACTTCCATTACGAGGGTACGGGTGACCTTGATGAGCTTAGCTCGGACGTTGAGATCCAATCT
>Ga0307515_10004223_pt1 | contig 29880 bp, 31 predicted proteins | sample 17_EM_MG_FD_194513 | JGI IMG/M metagenome (GOLD analysis project Ga0307515, IMG submission 194513) | Populus trichocarpa ectomycorrhiza microbial communities from riparian zone in the Pacific Northwest, United States - 17_EM | ecosystem: Host-associated > Plants > Roots > Unclassified | place... | reverse complement strand
AAGGTGAATATGACGATCGGGGGAGCTGATGAAAGAAATGCTGAATTTCGTTTTCAGGTCTACTGGTGACAATGATTTTAAGCCACGGAGCATGTCCGGCCGCATCTTTTAGAACCTTCAAGAGGATCGGACGATCTTTATAGTCACCACATTCGTCGAGTGCGTCAATGACAAAGACGAGAGCGTGTTTTGGGTGGCGAGGAAGGTTGCAGATGAAGTCAAGGAGAAGAGAATCCTTCATCGACTTTGATGTCAGATTTGGATCGCTGCGAAGACGGTCTGCCACAATTCTTCGGAAGGGGGAGAAGACTTCGGCGAGTTTGGAGATGAGAGTAGGAAGGATGTTTCTGAGCTCGCTCATATTCGCGTCATCCCTCTGGCAGAAAAATGCTCCGGCGAGACACTGTTTATTGTGAAGCTTTTCACAAATTGAATGAGCTAGCGACGTTTTGCCAATTCCGGGTAAACCGTGGATCCAGTATAGATTGCCCGTTTCTGATCCATTGGTTGCCCAGGCCATGATTTGATTCAAGAGACCTCCGCGGGTGCCTTCCATACAGCAGAGTTTCAAGTCATAGCCGGTCTCGACACGTTTAAGCCGCGTAAGCAAAAAATCCTGCTCTACACGAGCCATTGAGAACGGGCGATCACCAGGTAGGGATAGTACATGCTTACCACTCTTTTTGGCGAGGCGGAGCGCCTCAACATCCACCGCATGGTTGAAGTCCTCAATGACCTTGGTCAATTCTTTGTCCATTTCTTCGATCTTCTCTGCGTTGGGCGGCCCACCAACCGTTCTCGCTGTGATCATCAGTTACTTGCCAAATCCAGGACATGGCCACATACCTTTGACATAGTTGCATGAGAATTCTGCGACCATCCGCATCACTTCGAACATTCGCTGGATGGCCCTCTCCAAGATATCTGTCTCTTCGCAGACAACATCGTCTGCGACCTTCTTCCCCAATGGCAGAATGCGCTGCAACCGACCCAACAGAGCTGACGGCATCTGGTCGTATTTGTTTTGCTCCTTCAAGAGCTACATCGTCATGCATTAGGTCTGTTCCCGATATGCAAGCAGCGGGTACGAACCTCAAACGTGACTCTGGCAAGACCAAAGACAGCCTTTGAGACAGGATTCAACTAGAAAGCGTCAATGTCTCACTGGTTCCCATTTGGGAGAACTGACCTCTGCGAACACAGCCCCGTACTTGATAGCCTTGTCCACGATCCTCTCTGTTGATGCACCCATCATTGGGGAGTGTTCTTTTAACAATCCTTCGAGTTCTTTGAGCAAGGAGTGGAGAGTTTCCGCCTATGAGGACGTCATTACCTGGATGCAATGGGCAGTTGTAAAGGGACGAACTGTAGGACTCGCAGAGAAATGTAATTCAAACGAGCAACGATACTTTCCAACGACAACGACCTCTGCGTTTCTGTATTAGGTATGAAAAGACTGGTTGGGAGTACGACCAACCCGGTACCGTAAGCTCGTGCTCTTCGGAGGTCCAGTACTCATCAAAAAGCTTGTGGAGGCCAATCTCTTTGACATTCCGGTCCTTCTTCGTGAACAGCAGATGACTACTCTTCATTTGAATCTCTACGCGCACCCGGGATGTCGGAGAAATATCTCTATATACGCACATGCTTCGGTGAGTGCACGTTGTAAAGAGACTGAGGACATACGGGCGCTGGACTGGTGCCCACGTCCAGTTGTCTTTCCTCTCTAATTCTATCGTTTCATTTCCTACAAACAACACCAGCTTATACTTCAAATCTGGAACATCTTGCACAATAATTTCTTTTTGGTACCCGATATGAGCGGTATGGACCTAAATTGAAGTGAAGCGCCGCACCATTGAGGTAAAGGCTTTTAGGGCATCATCAGTGACAATGGGGCGCTATATAACCGTCGAGGTGCTCACAAGTTCATTGCTTGGGGTGCCTTGGTCGCCATGGTTGTTCCCTCTGTCTGACCTCGGGGTCCAGGAGAGGATCGATCGGAGATTCGGCGTTGGCGCCCACAGACAGCTGACGTCCGTCATGTCCTCTTCTCATTGCCAGAATCCCTGCACCACAGTGACTCAAGTAGAAAGCATCGCACGAGAAACCGATCACTCGATCTGTCAGGGTGAAGAAACCCGAGCCGGGTGTTGGAATCCGTCTTGCCTTGCTTCGTGTTGGCGTCTACGCCTTCACTGGGGACATGAGAAGGTACCACTTTCCGATTCTCTGACTGTGGCGCATCAATCACGATTGGCAGCAGGGATATACGGGCGACCCATCTTTCTTGACGAATCCGCCGCCGTCCATAAGAAAGAGAAGTTCGGTGAATGGTAGGCCGTGTACTACCCTCCTTGGTTGGTATAGGAACCAATGGGATGCACTGCTCGGCGTCCTTGGGGTCAAAATTAACTGCGAGCTCTTGCTTTCGGGTCGTGCCAGAGTTGTCTACCACGACTACGGCCTCTACCGCTACTACATTACCCCTCTTTCTGCCATCTATTTGTTGTGTCCATCTCCCCGTCTTTCCATTCTTTATTGCAGGATTTGTGTTGATCGAGTGGCCGGAGGAGATACAAACTGCCTCGTTGTTTCTTTTACTCTATCGTGTATTTGCGAAGGAATCCAGGGAGAGTTCTTGGAGACTAAGGACTGATACTTGCGTATCAGTTACGTCTCTTGACAATGTGGTCCACACTTTGAACCCGTCCCATTCAGGGCGTTCTGATCAGCCTTCACGGATGGACCATTTCTGCCAGGTCTGCGTAAATCGGCTCTGAATAACGCGAAATATTCAGCCTGACCAACGCAACCTTCGAAATTAGCTGGCAAAAAATTGAACACTTCCCAATATTCTAACGCTCCCGATACAAGGTACAGCAATATTACATAGAGGAAGCATTACTGCCTCAATTGACTCTTCTTCCTAAGTGATACTTCGCAGTGACTGCAACAGAAGAGAACGAAGACTGGACGAATCCGCAAAAGAGCTATAGCTAGAGGACTCTGTCTTTCGGATCCAGTCAAGACAGTGGAGGACAAATGGCTCCTCCTTCCCGCGTTCCTCAAAGTCAAAGGACTCATCAAACAACACATCGATTCGTTTAATTATTTTGTCGACCACGTACGATCTTAAGAACATCGTCAACGCGAACAACCGTGTTACCTCAGACATCGATCCAACGTTTTCCTACACCAATATCTATGTCGGTATGCTGGAGTGAGACGACCATGGAGGTGGCGATGGAACTGGTGGCGCTGGGGACCGGCCTGTCGCACAGCGGGAATTCAGATTGAGGAACACGACGTACTCTGCACCCGTGTTTGTCGATATTGAGTATCCGCTGGGGAGCAAGCGCATCAAACGGCCCCGCGTTGTGCTGACCCTACCGGTCATGCTCGGGAGCAACAAGTGCATGCTCAGTGGCAAGTCCGAGGCGCAACTTGCTACCATGTCCGAGTGCCCGCTCGATCCAGGGGCTATTTCTTCGTTGATGGCACGGAGAAGGTCATTTTTGGTTCAGGAGCAGCTGAGCAAGTATCGAATCTTGATCAAGACGGATAGCCCGAAGGGTATCGCGTCTGTCTCGGTGACTTCGTGAGTCTGTCCGCTCCCCCACGAACCAGTCTGAATATAAATTTCAAATCCAGGTCAACCCACTCCGGTTTCAAATCGAGGACGCACGTAGTCATGAAGCACAAGCATAACTCTTTCACGAACGACGTTCCTATCGCCGTTGCACTGAAAGCACCAGGCGTCCAGTCCGACAAGGAAATCCTCCTTTTCTGCGCTCGAAATACCAAGTCATACCAAGGAGCATTCTCTCCCACCTTTGAGGAAGCGGTCAAGCTCGGTATCTTCACAACGCAGCAAGCGAGAGAATGGATCGGTAATCGAACGCGTGTTATTCGGAAGGTGGCTGGTCCGCGCAGGGCATGGAGTCATTAGTCGTGATTGTCTCGACGCACGTACCGGTTGTCAATCTCGCGATTTGACTGCCAAGGCACTATGTTGCGACCATGACTCGGCGATTCCTTATGGCCAATCAAGACTCATCACTACTGGATGAGAGAGACTACGTGGGCAACAAGCGACTAGAACTGTGAGACGCCTGTCTCTCATTTAACAATGATGTTGTAACGGCTTTCCTTCTCAGTGCTGGTTAATGCCTTTCGAAGATCTCTTCAAGAACTGGAACGCGAACTTGAAACTGGCGATCGATAAAGTCCTAAGGAGACCATCTCGAACAACCGAATTCGATGCGTACAAGTCAGTTCTCGCCATTGGCCAGCCAATCTGTCCTGGCTTCATCCGTGCCATTTCTACCGGCAACTGGTCTCTCAAGCGATTCAAGATGGGGCGCGCCGGGGTCACGCGTGTCCTTGACCGTCTGTCCTTCATATTTGCACTAGGGATGATGACCCGAATTTCGTCCCAATTCGAGAATCCGAGAAAAGTGAGCGGACCAAGAGCGCTTCAACCGAGTCGATGGGGTATGTCATGCTCTAGCGATACACCCGAAGAGGAAGCGTGCGGGCTGGTCAAGAGCCTTGCGTTGATGACCCATATTGCGACGGACGTTGAGGAGGGACCGACGCTGCGGATTGCTACTCTACTAGGTGTTGAAGGTGAGGGAAGTGTTCTGTTATGCAGCTCGATGACTCCCACTGCTCTCCCAGACGTCCACGGGCACGGCAATCTACGGACCGACCTCCTTCGTAATTCGCATCAACGGTCTCATCGTTGGTATCACTCGATTCCCTGCCAGATTCGTTGCTCAGTTCTGCAGGCTGAGGCGTGCCGGCAAGATCAGCGAGTTTGTTGGAATTTATCCAAACCATCATCACAAAACGGTCAATATTGTCAGTGACGGTGGACGAATCTGCTGGCCACTGATCATTGTGGAACACACGCGACCGACGGTGACTACTGAGCATATCCAGGTTCATTCGTTCCTCCTTGTAGTCTAGGGGAGGCGCTCACGTCTGTCATAGTTCCTGAAAGCTGGCAAATGAGCCGCGGACTAGTAGAATACGTGGACGTCAACGAAGTGAACGACTCACACATCACACTCTATGAGGACCAAATTGAGTCTTCGACAACTCATTTAGAAATCGAACCGTTCACAATCCTGGTACCATCGCTGGACTCATCCCTTACCCATACCACAACCAGTCACCTCACAATGCCTACCAATCTGCCATGGGCAAGCAATCCATTGGGGCGATTGCACCCAACCAGCTCAACTGCATCGATAGACTGTTGTATCTGCTGGTGTATCCATAGCAGCCCGTGTTCAAGACAAAGACTATCGAGCTTGTCGGATCCGACAAGCTTCCAGCAGCGACGCACTTATCCTGAACAGGGAAGGAGTGCTACGGTGTCCCTTTCAACGTACCTATGACCTAACCATATACTAGGGGAGCCTGGACCGAGGCTCTGGACGATGTCAAGCATTCAGAAAAAAAACACAACGCTCATCCGAAATGCCCCAATGGAACGTACGTACGACACTTTCCCGACCGAAACATGGTACTCACCTTTACCTACCAGGATTGACCGTGTTGCATATGCGCCCATAGACGAACCGACGAAGAAAAGGTTAAAAAATACGAGATCATCGATGGGGACGGTTTTGGCCATGGCGGGAGAACATGTGGATCCCGGGGACGTCCATTTCAATAAGCAGACACCGACAAATGCCAATTACAATACCACAATGTCAGCGGTAGCAGCAGGATTCAAGAATGCTCCACTCCCCTACAAAGCGCCAGTGTCAGGGTAGATCGACAAGGTTGTACGCTCGATCTATGGTGGGGACATTCGCTCATAGTATTACGCTTAGGCTATGCTCACCGACACCGAAAATGATCAAACCCTCCTCAAAATAGACCGGAACTTGAGAAATTCTCATCACGACATGAACGAAAGGTGTGCAACTTTATTCTACACTTATGATAGACCTCGATTCACACGGTTTCCCTTTTCGAATGACGGTTGGTAAGATGATCGGGCTACTCGCTGGGAAGGTATGTAGCCTGGCGCGTTCACATAACTATCTTAACCGAGTGTTCAGGTAGGGGTGCTACGTGGTACTCTGGAGTACGGCACTGGGTTCGGAGGGTCGAAAGTATGTGGAAAGGGTGGGGAATTGGGCATAAACTGACGGCTGATTAGGTTGAAGACATGTCCCATATCCTCATCTCCAAAGGGTTCAGCTATTCTGGAGAGGATATGTTGACCAGCGGGATCACTGGCGAACCTTTGGAGGCATACGTCCATTTTTGGGACAATCTACTATCAGGTAGGTATTGTATCTTTAGTGTGGCGATAAGAAGTGCCGCTCACGATTCCAACAGAAATTCAGTAGGTCAACTGCTTCTTGTATGGTTGCCTAGCTCACTCATACATGGAACATATTGTATTGGACAGAACGCACGCTCGAGTACGGTACGTAGTGCTGAATATAGCCGCTAGTTTACTGACGCTCTACCCTTCTCGGGCAACATAACTCGTCAGCCGACTGAGGGCCAATCAAGAGACGGTGGTCTACGATTAGGAGAGATGGAGCGAGACTGCCTTGTTGGCTACAGAGCCACACCGGTTCTGCTCGAACGGCGGATGATTTCATCGGACCAGTTTCAAGTGCACGCTTGTCGAGTGTGCGGGCTGATGGGATATAATGGATGGTGCCTATACTGCGGGATCTCCAAGAAGATGGCCAGGTTTATGCTGCCAATTTGCTCTTCCAGGAGGTTCGTATTTGGTTCTGGAGCCGGACTGATTTCCGCCCTCTGAGCAAGCTTTCTTATAGTTGGGCACCATGGATAGAATACCACGGTTGATCATAGACGACGCAGTTCGCAATTGTCAAGAAAATCATCATATCGACGTACTCCGTCACACCACTCGTCCCGGTGGGGTGGGCGCGCTTCTTCTGGCGGGCTCTCGATCCTGCTTCTCACTACTCTCCCGGTCTCCTTCCCATCAATCGCCGCGCGTTCGCCGTTCTTTGATCTCCCTCACGGGTGGCACCAGACCATCTCTAACTCTCACACGTCCTTGACTCGTTCGTCGTCGTCGCATTCTCCATCGGCTTCTTCAACGCCTTCGGTCTCAGCGTCGCCCGGCACGTATCCGCCACTGCGCGGAGTATCACTGACAAATTCAGAACTATCGCAATCTGGATTATCAGTCTTGGACTCGGCTGGGAGGCCATCCACTGGTCGTATTCCATGTTGCAGGTCGCTAGTTTCACGCTGTTGATGTATGTCCTTAATAGAAGTATGATCCTTGCGATGTATGCGAGCGACGAGCGAGATGAAACAACAAGTGCGATGTATGCGAGCGACAGTGCGATGTATGCGAGCGACAGTGCGATGTATGCGAACGACGGTGCGATGTATGCGAACGACAGGAACCACGACGAAGACAGCGAAGTGGACGGCAACAAACGGCAGTCTTTATTAACCACCGGGCAACGACGACTAGCATCGAGCCGACAAATGTACCAGTACATAGGAGAATAATAAACGATTCTTAACAGTCCTCCTTTCCATGCTGACAGATACGACACCTTCTTCAACAATCTTGTCACGCTCTTCGTTGTGTCCGCCCGCCGGTCACCCTCGGAGCGGAGTGAGCTGGCGAAAGAACGGTAAGGATCTTTCGCCCTTGGCTTGTTGTGCTCTATATCCGGAATGAACATTAAACTGGCGAAGACAATAGGGACAGCCAAAACAGTCATACGTACAACAAGTCGGTTCTAATCGACGAGGAATGGCCACAGGGATGTGGCCATGGCCAGATAAGGCTAGGCCTAATCCGGAAGTCTGGCTGGACAGATATGTGGCTGGATACACATGCAGCTAGACTGATACGTCGTAGCAATCTAACAGTGACCGTTATTACTTGTGTGGCACCTTCGAGCTCCGCATTACAACCCCCAACTAATAGTGAGACTTTTACCCGTTCCCACTGCCACCCCAGATCAAGGCCCAAGGAGCTGCACGATGTTCGCGCGTCACGTCTGTCGGTATGGACGCTATGATCTGCCACTGGCTTTTGCAAGTTTCCGCGAGGCAACAAGCCTGGGCCGGTAGACACGAGCAAAGTGACTCAGGAAGATGCAATTTGGGGTCTCGTATGCGGTGTGACTTCTCGCCTGGGACTTGCAGGGATCGTGTAACGGCAATGGGTAAAGGATTGAGGGAACGTCGACAGGCTCAACCGCTGGCTGCTGTTGCGGGGAAGCTGCGGTTTGCTTGCTCTGATGTTCAGTTATCGCAATGTTGAAATTTTCCATCTCTGTATGTACCCCTACAGACAACAACGGCCTCAACGACATTTCTCTCCACCCGCTTAATTAATCGGCCTCCGCTATCGACCATACATTGTGCTTTCTTTTCTCCTCCCGGCTGCTCTGGCTTCTCTAGCACTAGCAGAAAGGATATTGATCATATTTCCCCAAACCTCCAACCCCAGAACCCCAGATGCATCTCGGCTAATGAAACCACGGCAAACAAAGGAAGGTCGCCGGAAGAGGGAGCCCGTCGATCGCCTGCTTATTACACAAGTTGATTGCCGAGCGCTTAGCCTGTGCAATATTAATGTCAATGTCAATGTCAAACCCGTTCGCTGGCTCCCCTTCGTCGTCATGCAAGGCTTTTTGTTGCATAAACTCCGACGTGCATTGGCTGATCTCCGCAACAGTGAGCTGTCGATCGCGTGGCTCTCTCGGAGATCATGTGGCATTGAGTTGATTTATTTTTGGCGCGTTGCATTGCCGAGCGCTTAGCCAGTGCAAAGTATGGCGATATTGAATAATGTCAAGTGTCAATGTCAAACCCTAGCTCGACTGGCTCACTCCTGACAAATCCCTGCTTGACCATCTCTCCCTTAGACCCATCAGAACCCAGAACACCTACTCGCCTGCCCATGAGACGACTATCTCGAGCCACCTATACATGCTTACTGTTACATTTGTAAGTTTCTAATATGGATATAGTCGCGCGTGAGATGCATCTGAACGGTTGCCGCTCGTCGCTGTAGGTGTGCCACGGTGAATCGACGGATAATTTGACACTTGTTTGGGCCGGTGAGTTAAACTCTAGTAGTTATACTAGTAGTATAGAATAAGTCCACTGACTCGTTTTCGCCGTAGGCTGGACCGACTCTCCGCTTCAAATCATGGTGTGTCGTCCTAACACCGGTATTTGGCGCACACTGGCTTAACAGCACCCAACAAATACCAAAAATTTAACCAATCGTTTTACGCGTCTCGCCTCCGATCTCGTTGCACTTGCACCTGGCTGCGTGGCCTTCCTGTTACGGGGGGCGGGCAAGGAAGGGATGAACCAAGCTCGTGCGCTGGGGGAATGGTGGTACTCCGTCCTACGCACGCCCATACACAAGATCTATGCGTCGGACCTGAAACGCGCCCACAGCACCGCCATCCAACTCGTCGCGCCGCGCACGTCGCTCCCGGACGCAGACAGGCACCCGCTCGCCTGCCCACCGATACATACCACGCCCCTGATCCGTGAGCAACACTTTGGTATCGCCGAGGGCAAGCGCTGGTCTGCCGGGCCGGTATCGAAAAAGAAGCAACAGCAGGAGCAGCAGCGTCGGCGTGCGTCGGCGCACGATGACGACGGGAAGCTAGTGGATCCCGAGAATGAGGTCGAGGTCGAAGTGTACGAGACGATACGGAATCGGCACGATAGGTTCACTAGTGGCGAGTCGCTTGACGATCTCGCGCTTCGGGCGGAGGATGCCGTGGAGAGGCTTGTATGGCCGCACCTGGACGACGCGATTGCGATTGCGCACCACCACTCAGATACCGCTGCCGGTACGAATACGAATGGCGTAGAGGGGTGGAAGTGGACGGCCGACCACGGGAAAATGGAGAGGTCGACGTCGAAGTCGAAGGAGGACTCGGGTACCATGTCGTTATCGTCAGCCATGGCCTGTGCATCTCCGAGATGGTCGCTGCCATACTCAGGCGGACTGCGAATGCCGGAGCAGCCGCCGGAGTCCGATTCAAAGGACTTGTCAATACCGGCTGGACGCGAGTACGCACTCATCCCCTGGTGAGTGACCGTTGGTGATTCCTCATGCATTGCGACGAGTTCATCTGAAGGGGCGGTTCCTCCACAGGAAAATGGTACATTGGATATTTCGGTCGTGGCGGTCAATCAGGCCCCCCACCTTGTTAAAGTCGTGAGTGCTCAACGAAAGACTCGGTCTTTACATGTTATGTGACGTGGTGACTAACGTGTATCTTCGCCGTTCGGTCACAGAAACGACAAAGTGGGGGAATCGGCAGCGCCCCTAGTGATGACAAGCAACGAAGCATTAGGGAGTTTTTTGGAGGAGCCTCCGCTACCCCTGTTCCACGACCGGTTGATACGTCTCCTTAGACCTATTTTTTAATCTTCGGGATCTGAGGATGCAATGGGAATAATCATATCTACATGGAGCCGAGAATGGGATGTACAGCGGTGAATGGAAGGAATTCTCGCCAATTGTTCGTATATTGGTGAAGGTATTTTGCTCAAATCTACTTAGTATGAGCCCATGCACCCTTCACGTCCGGGGACGGCATCGGCCCACGCAAAACATATTCCCGCGAAATCGAATATACCCATAGGCAGAGATAACAAACCTGTTATGTTCTGAATTCCCTACCTCCTCAAATAGGCGTTCGATGTGAACTGCTACACTACAAATGCTGGCATTTCCAAAGAATTTTTTTTGAGGCTTGATAGACTCGGGTCTGGTCACACATCCAATTTGACTGGTACTAGAGCTGCAAAGACGGTCAAAGTTGCCTAGCAGGATTTATTTGCTTAATCTGTATTTTAGGAAGAACATGACCATGTGGAGTGGCTTGGAATAGTTCCGTCCGTCCATCCTTCCCGATGATACACCAAAATGACATATTTATGGCTGGGAGGACATCCGTCTTTGATCTCAACAATGAAATGTACTCAATAGTTCTTTGCATGTATCGTTCTATCTGTAGTCTCGTTGACACATGTATATAATTTACAAATATTTCTTGTAAATTGCGCATGGCCGTAAACGATTGGAAATCCGGTTCTCTGGCGTAGACTTCACAGATTGTGGCAGAATGTAACGCTTGCGAAAGGCATCACCGCTAGACAAATAGAGTGCACTTGCACGATATGTAAAGCTCGCAAGACGTGTGAAAAAAAGAATATAATTCGGCAGTACAGCCAGTTCACCACGCGAGAAACAGGATTAGGACTGCTGAGCTCATAATTCGATACCTTGTCAAAGAAGACTGGATATAACGTTTCTAGCTATTAGATGGGTGCACCAGCTACATATGTCTGTTGGGCCAGGCTGCTGGCGGAGTGGGAAAATCTGGAGGCGCACATCGATCAAAGCACAACAGGGGTAGCATATATGATCAATATCGGGTTAGCGGGTAGTACAAGTGTTCATTCGATGGTCCACGTGGCGCTTTCCAGACCGCTCAATAGCCGCATCTAACCCAACTGCAACTTGTTCTGGCACCGTGGTGACTTGGGCCACCACCAAAGGCTTGAGACACTCTTCAAGGAGATAATGTTGTGGACAGAGAAATATTGTAAAGCCGTCAAGAGGGCTCCTCCAAAACATTGGGAAGGTGGTCTGGATCACGAACCCTCATGCTACATGCAAGAGCCAAGTTTGCTCAAATCTTCAACTATATTTCACCTCTGTATAGAGGGGATTGCCTATCTGCGACACCAGGGAAGACGAAACTACAAGCGCAATTACTAAAGAGGCACCAATGAACCAAATCACAGGCACAGAGATTGAGGAGAAATCCTAGGTTTATGTACTGTTGAAAACCTGGGTCCAAGAGGTCCCATATACAAAGTCATCAAAATCAAGAGTAACTGATCGAGTGTGAGATGTTGGTGGGATTGTCAGGACTGTGGGTGAATGCAGGCCTGTACGACAATCCAGAGGTACCCAATATAATAAACCATTATTTGAATCTCTGATCCAACCATTCGCATCTGGTTGTGCACAATAATTGACATGAGGTTGATCGCAAGAGGTAGATGAATGGAGGGGTGGATGTGGAAACAGTTCCCATACATGGATCGTATTGTCCCAAGATCCGGAGACAATGTGCTTCTCATCAGGAGAGCAAGCGATGGATATGACCCAGTTGGCATGCGCCATTAAAGGTGTTCCAATTACAGCACCGGTCTTGGCATCCCAGACTCGAATGGTTCTGTCATAAGATGCTGATATAATGTGCTGCCCACTGGGAGAGTAAGCAACAGACCGAATAAGCTCCGTGTGCCCCTCCAGAGGCTTGCCAATTCCGGCACCGGTATCAGCATCCCAGATCCGAATGGTCCGGTCATCAGATCCAGAGATGATATGCTGCCCATCAGGAGAATAAGCAACGCAATTTACTTCGCCAGTGTGCCCCTTTAGAGGGTACCCAATGGCGGCACCAGTCGCAGCATCCCAGGTCCGAATGGTCTTATCATCGGATCCAGAGATGATGCGCTGCCCATTAGGAGAGTATGCAATGGACTGCACAGTGGACGTGTGGCCCTTTAGAGGCTCGCCAATCGCAGAACCCGTCTTGGCGTCCCATATTCGAATGGTACTGTCTTCAGAGCCAGAGATGATGTGCTGCCCATTAGGGGAGTAAGCAACGGATGATATACCCTTAGTATGCCCCTCTAGAGGTCTCATTACTGCAGCACCAATCTCAGCGTCCCAGATTTGAATGGTATTATCACCAGATCCAGAAATGATGCGTTGTCCATTGGGAGAGCAAGCAACGGACCACACGGTGTCAGTGTGCCCCTGTAGAGGCTTGCCAACTAGAGCACCAGTCTCAGCATCCCATATCCGAATAGTCATATCATCGGATCCAGAGATGATGTATCGTCCATCGGCAGAGTAAACCACAGAGGTCACCCCAGCAGTGTGCCCCGCCACAGGGTTACCCAATGCAGCACCAGTCTTGGCATCCCAGGTTCGAATGGTGAGGTCACCGGATCCTGAGATGATGTGCTCCCCATTGGTAGAATAGGCGACAGAGTTCACATGGAAGGTATGTCCCTGAAGAGGTGTGCCAATTGCTGTGCCAGTTTCGGCATCCCAGATTCTAATGGTGTGGTCACAAGACCCAGAGATGATGTGCTGCCCATTCGGAGAGTAAGCAACAGCTTGCACGGCATCTGTGTGCCCCTCCAGAGGCCTGCCAATTGCAGCACCGGTCTTGGCATCCCAGATTCGAAGAGTTCTATCAACGGACCCGGAGACGATGTGCCGTCCATTGGGAGAGTATGCAACAGACCACACATGGCCAGTGTGCCCCTCTAGAGGGTGGCCAACTGCAGCACCAGTGTCGGCATCCCAGATTCGAATGGTCTTGTCATCAGATCCCGATATGATATGTTGCCCATTGGGAGAGTAAGTAATAGACTGCACAAATGCAGTGTGCCCCTTCAGAGGTGCGTCAATTGCTGCCCGAGTTTCAGCATCCCAGATTCGAATGGTCTTATCGCCAGATCCGGAGATGATGTGCCGTCCATTGGGAGAATAAGCGACAGTGAACACCCAATCTGTATGCCCCTCTAAAGGCCTGCCAACTGGGGCACCAGTCTCCGCATCCCAGATCCGAATCGTCATATCATTGGATCCAGAGATGATGTGACGCCCATTGGGAGAGTAAGCAACGGATTGCACATAGTCAGTGTGACCATTCAGTGGGTTGCCGACTGTAGCACCAGTCTCGGTATCCCAGATCCGTATCGTCTTGTCATTGGATCCGGTCACAATGTGGTACCCGTTTGGGGAACAGCTGATGGAAGTAATAGCTTTGGCGTGTCCAATCCATTGCAATGGTGGCGCTGGCCATGTCAACAATTTCCCTCGTTGCATTTTGATGGCTTTACTAAACCATTCTCTGAAGATACTCGATAAAGGTGACTGTGAAGGTAGGAAGGGTCCCGTTGAAAGATAGATGTGCGGAGTGCTGATAGAGATGGGGTGGTGGAAGGTGATGATGAAACGGCAAACATCCTGGATGCTATGAACAATAGTTGAACCGGTATCCTACATCCAGTTAGAATCATTTTCGCAGGTGACAACTCGGAGATGAACCCACCTTGGCCCAAGAGATCACTCGTCGCAGGCTTGGAGCGCCAATCGGGACCATTCCCATAACACTCAATACTTCAACCCAAAATAGCGCATACAACCCTTCGAAGAATTCCTTCAACTTTCCCCACACGTAAGGATCTCCATTATCGGGAGTAAAGCAAAGGTGATTTGACCAATAGAGGGAACTATATTGCAAAGCGTCGGAAATGTGCTCTTTGATTCGGGATGGGAGATCGTTGATATCTGCATTAGCAAGTCGGGAATCGTCGAGATTGCAGATATTGAAACGGAGCTGTTCTATCATCGTCTTGAGGCAAGCACTTCCCAACTGCATGTTCGCGTCTTCAATATTCACTTTATAAGCGCAGTGATCGCTGACAAAGAACTCTGAAATTGACAAATGCCGGACGCGAACCCCTCCATTGGCCGCCTCGTCTCGATATAGCAGGGAGCTGAGATCATTCACCCACTTTTTGACCAGATTGGTCCTCACTCCCGCCAGTTCTGCAATGGATTCTTCACATAGTGTGCGATACGGAGCCGCTATAAGAAGCACTCCAATCACCTGCCGAAAGTCGGCATTGCCTTGCACCTTTCGTAATTTCAAGATACTGGAGTAAAGGTTGTATAGAGGTTTCAAGCTAGTACCGGCTGCGTCTTGCAGGGCTGCCTTCAAAGTCTCTTCGGGGTCCTCACATTGCTCAAGGGCAAGAACAAGAGTTTTGATAAAAATGAAAAGTCCATTCGCATGAGAGATAACCCCGTCAAAGAGCGGTTGTCCTGGCCAAGGGGTGGGCAGACACCACACTTTTGCCACTGAATCGAACTGGATACGAGCGAAGGTTTGCAAATCAGCTCCGGCTTCCTGATCCGTAGACAAATCATAAGGTGAATGTGACGATTGGGGGAGCTGATGAAAGAAATGCTGAATTTCGTCCTCAGGTCTGCTGGTGACAATGATCTTGAGCCACGGAGCATGTCCGACCGCATCTTTCAGAACCTTCAAGAGGATCGGACGATCTCTATAGTCACCACATTCGTCGAGTGCGTCAATGACAAAGACGAGAGCGTGTTTTGGGTGGCGAGGAAGGTCGTAGATGAAGTCAAGGAAGAGAGAGTCTTCCATCGACTTTGATGTCAGATTTGGGTCGCTACGAAGACGGTCGGCCACGATTCTTCGGAAGGGGGGGAAGATTTCGGCGAGTTTGGAGATGAGAGTAGGAAGGATGTTTCTGAGCTCGCTCATATTCGCGTCATCCCTCTGGCAGAAAAATGCTCCGGCGAGGCGCTGTTTATTGTGGAGCTTTTTACAAATTGAATGAGCTAATGACGTTTTGCCGATTCCGGGTAAGCCATGGATCCAGTATAGATTGCCCGTTTCTGATTCATTGGCCGCCCAGGCCATGATTTGATTCAGGAGAGTTTCGCGGGTGCCTTCCATACAGCAGAGTTTCAAGTCATAACCGGTCTCGACGCGTTTAAGCCGCGTAAGCAAAAACTCTTGCTCTACATGGGTCATTAATCACGGATGATCAACAGGTGGGGGCAATACGTGCTTACCATTCTTTTTGGCGAGGCGGAGCGCCTCAACATCCACTGCATGGATGAAGTCTTCGATGACCTTAGTCAATTCTTTGTCCATTTCTTCGATCTTCTCTGGGTTGGCCGGCGTTCTCGCTGTGATCATCAGTACTTGCCAAGTCCAGGTCATGACCACCTACTACCTTTAACATAGTTGCATGAGAATTCCGCGACCATTCGCATCACTTCGAACATTCGCTGGATGGCCTTCTCCAAGATATCTGTCTCTTCGCACACGACATCATCTGCGACCTTCTTCCCCAATGGCAAAATGCGCTGCAATCGACCCAACAGCGCCGACGGTATCTGGTCGTATTTGTTTTGCTCCTTCAAGAGCTACATCGTCATGCATTAGGTCTGTTCCTGATACGCAAGCAGCGGGTACGAACCTCAAACGTGACACTGGCAAGACCGAAGACAGCCTTTGAGATAGGGTTCAACTAGAAAGTGTCAATGTCTCACTGGTCTTCATTTGGGAGAACTGACCTCTGCGAAGACAGCCCCGTACTTGATAGCCTTGTCCACAATCCTCTCTGTTGATGCACCCATCATTGGGGAGTGCTCCCTTAACAATTCCTCGAGTTCTTTGAGCAAGCCGTGAAGAGTTTCCGCCTTTGCGGACATCATCAGCTGGATGCAATGAGCGGTTGCAAAGAGACGAACCGTAGGACTCGCAGAGAAATGTAATTCAAACGAGCAACGATACTTTCCAACAACAACAACCTCTGCGCTTCTGTATCAGGTATGAAACGACTGGTTGGGAGTATGACCGACCCGGTACCATAATCTCGTGCTCTCCGGAGGTCCAGTACTCATCAAAAAGCTTGTGAAGGCCAATCTCCTTGACATTCCGGTCCTTCTTCGCGAACGGCAGGTAACTACTCTTCATTTGAATCTCTACGCGCACCTGGGATGTCGGTGAAATATCTCTATATACGCACATGCCTCAGTGAGTGTACTTTGTAAAGAGACTGAGGACGTACGGGCGCTGGACTGGTGCCCAGGTCTGGTTGTCTTTCCTCTCTAATTCTATCGCTTCGCTTCCTACAAACAACACCAGTTTATACTTCAAATCTGGAACATCTTGCACAATTATTTCTTTTTGGTACCCGATATGAGCGGTATGGACCTAAATTGAAGTGAAGCGCCGCACCATTCAGGTAGAGGCTTTTAGGGCATCATCAGTGACAACAGGGCGCTATATAACCGTTGAGGTGCTCACAGGTTCATTGCTTGGGGTGCCTTGGTCGCCATGGTTGTTCCCACTGTATGACTTCGGGTCCAGGAGAGGATCGATCGGGGATTCGGCGTTGGCGCCCACACACCGATAACAGCTGATGTCTGTCATGCCCTCCTTCTCACCAGAATTCCTGCACCGCAGTGGCTTAAGTAGAAAGCAACGCACGAGAACCTGATCACTCGATTTGCATGGTAAAGAAAGTCAAGCGGGGTGTTGGAATCGGTCTTACCTTCGCGTCTACGTCTACGCCTTCGCTGGGGACACGAGAAGGTACCGCTGTTTCGATTCTTTGACTGTGGCGCATCAATCACGATTTACCAGCGGGGCTAAGTATATATACGGGCGAGTCACCTTTCTTGATGACTAGTCGGCCGCCATCCCTAAGAAAGAGAAACTCGGTTAGTGGCAGGCCTTGTATAGTACTACCCTCCTTGGTTGGTATAGGAACCAATGGGACGCACTCCCCGGCGTCCTTGGGGTCAAAGCCAACTGCGAGCTCTTCGAAGACATGGTTTTCGGGACGTGCCAGAGTTGTCTCCTACGACCACGGCCTCTACCGCTACTACATTACCCCTCTTTCTGCCATCTATTTGTTGTGTCCATCTCCCCGTCTTTCCATTCTTTATTGCGGGATTTATGTTAGTCGAGTGGAGGAGATACGTATACTGAACTGCCTCATTTCTTTTATTCTATCGTGTATCTGCGAAGGGATCTGGGTAGAGTTCTTGGGGACTAAGGACTTATACTTGCCTATCAGTTACGTCTCTCGACAATGTGGTCCACAGCTTGAACCTGTCCCATTCAGAGGCGGTCTGATCAGCCCTCACGGAAGGGCCACTTCTACCAGGTCTGCGCAAATCGGCTCTGAATAACGCGAAATATTTGGCCTGATCAAGCACAACCTTCGAAATTAGCTGGCAAAAAATTGAACACTTCCCAGTATTCTAACGCTCCCGATTACTCATACTTACAAGATACAAGGTACAGCAATATTACATAGAGGAAGCATGACTGCCTCAATTGACTCTTCTTCCTAGATGGTACTTCGCATGCAGTGACTGCAACAGAAGAAAACGAAGACTGGACGACTCCGCAAAAGATCTACAAGGGACTCAGTCTTTCAGATCCAGGCAAGGCAGTAGAAGACAAATGGCTCCTCCTTCCCGCATCCCTCAAAGTAAACAGCACATCGACTCGCTTAATTGTTTTGTCGACCACGATCTTAAGAACATCCTCGGCGCGAACAACCGTGTTACCTCAGACGTCGATCCAAAGTTTTCCCTCGTCTACACTAATATCTATGTCGGTATACCGGAATGAGACGACCATGGAGGTGGCGCTGGGGACCAGCCCGTCGCACCGCAGGATGTAAACTGAGGGACACGACGTAATATGCATCCATGTTCATCGATATCGAGTATCCGCGCGGGAGCAAGCGCATCAAACGGCACCGATCATGCTCGGGAGCAACAAGTGCGTGTTCGGTGGCAAGGTTGAGGCGTAACTTGCTACCATGTCCGAGTGCCCACTCGATCCGGGCGTTATTCCTTCGTCAAAGGCACGGAGAAGGTCATTTTTGGTTCAGGAGCAGCTGAGCAAGAATCGAATCTTGGTCAAAACGGATGGCTTGAAGGAGATCGCGTCTGCCTCGGTGACTTCGTGAGTCTACCCGCTCCCCCACGAACCAGCCTGAATTCAAACTTTAATATCTAGGTCAACCCACTCCGGCCTCAAGTTGAAGACGTACGTGGTCATGAAGAAGGGACTTATTTTCCTCAAGCATAACTCTTTCACAGGAGACGTTCCTATCGCCGTTGCACTGAAAGCGCTAGGCGTCCAGTCGGACAAGGATATCCTCCTTCTCTGCACTCGAAATACCGAGTCATACCAAGGATCATTCTCTCCCAACTTTGAGGAAGCGGCCAAGCTCGGTATCTTCACAACGCCGCAAGCAAGAGAATCGAACGCGTGTTATTCGGAAGGTGGCTGGTCCGCGCAGACCAGCTTGGGAGGAGGGCATGGAGTCATTATTCATGACTGTCTCGACGCACGTACCGGTTGTCAATCTCGATTTGACTTCCAAGGCACTATGTTGCAACCATGACTCGGCGATTCCGTATGGCCAATCAAGCCCCATCATTAGTGGATGATGGAGACTACGTAGGCAACAAGGACTAGAACTGTGAGCTGGCTATCTCTCATTTAACAATGATATTGTAACAGCTTTCCTTCTCAGTGCTGATCAACTCCTCTTCGAAGAAGATCACTGCAAGAAATGGAACGCGAACTTGAAACTGGCGATCGACAAAGGCCTAAAGAAACCACCTCGAACGGCCGAATTCGATGCGTACAAGACAATTCTCGCAATTGGCCAACCAGTCCCTCCCGGGTTCATCCGTACCATCTCTCCTAGTCACTAGTCTCTCAAGCGATTCAAGATGGAGCGTGCCGGGGTCACGCACGTCCTCAGCCGTCTCTCCTTCATATTCGCACTAGGGATGATGACCTGAATTTCGTCCAATTTGAGAAGACGAGAAAAGTCAGCGGACCGAGAGCGCTTCAGCCGAGTCAATGGGGTATGTCATGCCCTTGCGATTCACCCGAAGGGGAAGCGCGCGGGCTGGTCAAGGACCTCGCGTTGATGCCCCATATCACAACGAATGTCGAGGAGGAACCAATATTGCGGATTGCTACTCTACTAGGTGTTGACGGTGAGAACAGTGTTCCGTTATCCAGCTCGATGACTCTACCAGACATTGTGATGTCCACGGGTATGGAGATCTACTGACGGACCTCCTTCATAGTTCACATTAACGGTCTCATCGTTGGTATTACTCTGTCTCCTGCCAGATTTGTTGCTCATTTCCGCAAGTTGAGGCGTGCCGGCAAGATCAACGACAAAACGGTCAATATTGCAAGTGACGGTGGACGAATCTGCTGGCCACTGGTCATCGTGGAACATATGTGACCGAAGGCGACCAATGAGCATGTCCAGGTTCATTCGTTGGTCCTTGTAGTCCAGGGAAGGGAGGCACTCACCCCCGTGTTAGTTCCTGAAAGCCGGCAAAATGAACTGCGGACTCGTAGGCGTCAACAAAGTGAGCGACTCACACATCGCACTCTACGAGGACCAACTTGAGTCTTCGACGACTCATTTAGAAATCGAACTGTTCACAATCCTGGGTGCCTCCGCTGGACTTATTCCCTACCCACGTCACAACCAGTCACCTCGTAATACCTACCAATGTGCCATGGGCTTGGGGCGATTGCATTCAACCAGCTCAACTGCATCGATAGACTGCTGTGTCTGTTAGTGTACCCACAACAGCCCATGTTCAAGACTGACTATCGAGCTTGTTGGATACGACAATCTTCCAGCAGGGCAGAAGCGACTGGCGATCATGAGTCACTCGGAATATGACATCAAAGGCGCACTTATCCTGAAGAGGGTAAGAGTGCTACGGTGTCCCTTTCCATGTACCTATACGCTGATCATATACTAGGGGAGCCTGGATCGACACTATGGACGATGCCAAGTATTCAGAAAGAACACAACGCTTATCCGAAAATACCCCAACGGAACGTACGTACGACACGTTCGCGACCGAAACATGTTACTCACCTTTACCTACCAGGTTTGACCGTCTTGAATGCGCGCCCATGGACGAACCGACGGAGAAAAGGTTAAAAATATCAATGAGGACGGTTTGACAGGAGAACGCGTGGATCCTGGAGAACCCTATTTCAATAAGCAAAGACCGTCAAATGCCAATGCCAATGCCACAGTGTCAGCGGTAGCGGCAGGATTTAAGAATACTCCACTGACCTACAAAGCGCCAGTGTCAGGGTATATCGACAAGGTTGAACACCCATTGTATTGTGGGGACGTGTGCTCACAGTATTAGGTTATGCTCACTCACGCCGAAAATGTTCAAAATCTCATCAAAGTTGGAAAGGTGTTACTGGTTTGATCGTCAAACAAGAAGGTATGCAATTCAATGATCAAGGCATCTGCCCAGGTTAGTTCCTCCTCTCGTAAGTCCCTTTTTCATACCTTCTCCAGATTCTATCATGAATTCACACGGTTTCCCTTTTCGAATGACAGTTGGTAAGATGATCGAGCTACTCTCTGGGAAGGTATGTAGCCCGGTACGTTCGCGTATCTCTCTCTTAACCGAGTGTGCAGACAGGTGTGTTCCGTGGTACTCTGGAATACGGCACTGCGTTCGGAGGGTCGAAAGTATGTGGAAAGGGTGGGGATCTGGACCTAAACTGACGGCTGATTAGGTTAGGTTGAAGCCATGTCCCCTATAAAGGGGTCAGCTATTCTGGAAAGGATATGTTGATCAGCCGGGTCACTGGCGAGCCTTTTGAGGTATACGTTTATTTTGGGCCAATCTACTATCAGGTAGGTACTGTCTTCAGTGTGGCTATAAGCAATGCCGCTCACGATTCCAATAGAAATTCAGTAGGTTAACTGTTTCTTGTATGGTTGCCTAGCTCACTCATACATAGAACACATTGTAATAGACAGAATGCACGCTCGAGTTCGGTACGTAGTGCTGAATATAGCAGCTGATTTATTGACACTCTGCCCGAGTGGGCCTCGGGCAAGCTAACTCGTCAGCCGACGGAGAGCCAATCAAGAGACGGTGGTCTACGATTAGGAGAGATGGAGCGAGACTGCCTTATTGGCTACAGAGCCACACAAGGACTGCTCGAACGGCGGATGATTTCATCAGACCAGTTTCAAGTGCACGCTTGTCGAGTGTTCGGGCTGATGGGATATCATGGATGGTGCCTATACTGAAAGGCCTACAAGAGGATGGCCAAGTTTATGCTGCCAATTTGCTCTTCCAGGAGGTGCATATTTGGTTCTGGAGCCGGAATGACTCCCGCCCTCTGAGCAAGCTCCCTTACAGTTGGGCACCATGAATGTAATACCACGGTTGATCATAGACGACGCAATTCGTCATCGAGGAGAAAATCATGTCGACGCACTCGGTCGCACCACTCGTCGCAGTGGGTGGACGGGCTTCTTCGGCGCGCGCTCAATCCTGCTTCTCACTTTGCACCCGTTCCTCTCTCCATCAATCGCCGCCTGCTCGCTGTTCTTCTATCTCCCCCGCAGAAGGCACCAGACCATCTCTAGTCCACGCGTCCTTGGCTCGTCCGTCGCCATCGCGTTCTCCATTGGCTTCTTCAACTCCTTCGGTCTCAGTGTCACCCGGCACGTATCCGCCACTGCGCGGAGTATCACTGCCACATGCAGGACTATCACGATCTGCTCGGCAGGGAGGCCCTCAACTGATCGTATTCCATGTTGCGGCTCGCTAGTTTCTGGCTGTTGATGTACGTCCTCCTTTCCATTCCATTTCCGTGCTGACAGATACGACACCTCCCTCTTCAACAGCCCCGTCACACTCCTCGTTGTGTCCGCCCGCCGGTCACCCTCGGAGCGGAGTGAGCGGGCGAAAGAACGGTAAGGATCTTTCGCCCTTTGCTCGTTGCGCTCTATATACGGAACGAACAATAAACTGGCGAAGACAATAGGGACTGCCAAAACAGTCATGCGCACAATAAGTCGGTCCTAATCGAGAAGGAATGTGGCCATGGCCATGGCTAGATAAGGCTAGGCCTAATCCGGGAGTGTGCCTGGACAGATATGAGGCTGGATAGCCATGTACCTAGACCGATACGTCGTAGCAATCTAACAGTGACGGTTATTACTTGTGTGGCATCTCCGAGCTCCGCATTACAACCCCGCGAAGCCTAATTTATACAGCAAAAGCGCACCAACTGATAATGAAACTGTTACTCGTTCCCGCTGTATCCCCAGATCAAGGCCCAAGGAGCTGCACGATGTTTGCGTGTCACGTTTCTCGGTGTGGACGCTAAGATCTGCCACTGGCTGTTGCCGGTTTCCGCGGGGCAACAAGCCTGGGCCGGTAGACACGAGCAAAATGACTCAGGAAGATGCAATTTGGGGCCTCGTATGCGATGTGACTTCTCGCTTGGGACTTGCAGAGATCGTGTAACAGCAATGGGTAGAGGATTGAGGGAACGTCGACAGGCTCAACCGCTGTCTGCTGTTGCGGGGAAGCTGCGGTCTGCTTGTTCCGATGTTCAGCTATCGCAATGCTGAAAATCATCATCTCCGTATGTACCCCTGCAGACAACGACGGCCTCAACGACATTTCTCTCCACCCGTTTAATCGACCTCCGCTATCGACAACCTATTGTGCTTCCTTTTCTCCTCCCAGCTACTCTGGCTTCTCTAGCACTAGCAGAGGGGATATTGATCGTGTTTCCCCAAACCCCCAACCCCAGATCCCCAGTTGCATCTCGGCTAATTAACTTAAACCACGTGCGGCCAGCGGCGGGGTGAGAGGAAATCAGCACTAGAGTCTGTTGATGGTACTGGTAGCTCGATTTCGCCTTCCTGCTGGGCTTCTTCCTCGATACCCTCTGCTTCTTCCTCAAACTCGATGCCAAACTCGTCAGCGAGGGAACGCGAAGCCGAGTTTGAATCTTGCATCAACGCTGCAGCAGGACCATGAGCAAGAGAGAAGCGAGATGAAGCTTGTTGGCTGTCGTTCTGATCACCATGAAAGTCGTTGGCAAGCGACTGAGGTTAGTGGAGAGAAAGATTCGACCCGCGGGGCTTGATTGTGTGTGTTGACGGAGACTTGCGTGGTGTCTTGGGTGCGGTGTACAGCTGCGAGCCAAGATCGGACATTGCGATCGGGAGACGCGAGTCACCTTTCATTACCGGTAAACAAAGGAAGATCTCCGAAGAGCGAGCCCGTCGATCGCCTGCATTTTCGGAGAGAATGTCTCATTACATAAGTTGATTGCCGAGCGCTTAGCCTGTGCAATATTAATGTCAATGTCAATGTCCAACCCGTTCGCTGGCTCCCCTTCGTCGTCATCCAAGGCTTTTTGTTGCATAAACTCCGACGTGCATTGGCTGATCTCCGCAACAGTGAGCGTGTTGATCGCGTGACTCTCTCGGAGATAATGTGGCATTGAGTTGATTTATTTTTGGCACGTTGCATTGCCGAGCGCTTAGCCTGCAAAGTATGGCGATATTAATGTCAAATGTCAATGTCAAACCCTAGCTGGACTGCCTCACTCCTGACAAATCCCTGCTTGACCACCTCTCCCTTAGACCCATCAGAACCCAGAACACCTACTCGCCTGCCCATGAGACGACTATCTCGAGCCACCTAAACATGCTTACTGTTACATTTGTAAGTTTCTAATATGGATACAGACGCGCGTGAGATGCATCTGAACGGTTGCCGCTCGTCGCTGTAGGTGCGCCACGGTGAATCGACGGATAATTTGAGACCTGTTTGGGCCGGTGAGATGACTCTAGTACTATACTAGTAGTATAGAATAAGTCCACTGACTCGTTTTCGCCGTAGGCTGGACCGACTCTCCGCTTTCAAATCACGGTGTGTCGTCCTAACACCAGTATTTGGCGCACACCGGCTTAACAGCACCCAACAAATACCACAAATTAAACCAATCGTTTTACGCGTCTCGCCTCCGATCTCGTTGCACTTGCACGTGGCTGCGTGGCCTTCCTGTTACGGGGGGCGGGCAAGGAAGGGATGAACCAAGCTCGTGCGCTGGGGGAATGGTGGTACTCCGTCCTACGCACGCCCATACACAAGATCTACGCGTCGGACCTTAAACGCGCCCACAGCACCGCCATCCAACTCGTCACCCCGCGCACGTCGCTCCCGGACCCAGACAAGCACCCGCTCGCCTGCCCACCGATACACACTACGCCCCTAATCCGTGAGCAGCACTTTGGTATCGCCGAGGGCAAGCGCTGGTCTGCTGGGCCGGTATCGAAAAAGAAGGAGCAGCAGCAGCAGCGTCGGCGTGCGTCGGCACACGATGACGGCGGGAGGCTAGTGGACCCAGAGGATGCGGTCGAGGTCGAGGTGTACGAGACGATACGGAATCGGCACGATAGGTTCACTAGTGGCGAGTCGCTTGACGATCTCGCGCTTCGCGCGGAGGATGCGGTGGAGAGGCTTGTGTGGCCGCATCTGGACGACGCGATTGCGATTGCGCACCACCACTCAGATACCGCTGCCGGTACGAATACGAATGGCGTAGAGGGGGTGGAGGTGGATGGTCGACCACGGGAAAATGGAGGGGTCGACGTCGAAGTCGAAGGCGGACTCGAGTACCATGTCGTTATCGTCAGCCATGGCCTGTGCATTTCCGAGTTGGTTGCTGCCATACTCAGGCGGAGTGCGAACGCCGGAGCGACCGCCGGAGTCTGATTCAAAGGACTTGTCAATACTGGCTGGACGGGAGTACGCATCCGACACCTGGTGAGTGACCGTTGGTCATTCCTCATGCATTGCGACGAGTTCATCTGTAGGGGGGTTTCTCCACAGGAAAATGGTACATTGAATATTTCGGTAGTGGCGGTCAATCAGGCCCCCCACCTTGTTAAAATCGTGAGCGCTCAACGAAAGACTTGATCTATATATGTTATGTGGCGTGGTGATTAACGTTTATTCTCCGCATTCGGTCACGGAAACGACAAAGTGGAGGAATCGGCAGCGCCCCTAGTGATGACAAGCAACGAAGCATTAGAGAGCTCTTTGGAGGAGCCTCCGCTACCCCTGTTCCACGACCAGTTGATACGTCTCCTTAGACCTATTTGCTAATCTTCGGGATCTTAGGATGCAATGGGAATAATCACATCTACATGGAGCCGAGAATGGGATGTACGGCGGTGAATGGAAGGAATTCTCACCAATTCTTCGTATTTTGGTGAAGGCGTTTTACTCAAATCTACTTATAATATGCACCCTCCACGTCCGGCGACAGCATTCGCCCATGCAAAATACATTCCCGCGAAATCGAATAAACCCATTGGCAGAGATAACAAACCTGTTACGTTCTGAGTTCCCTGCCTCCTCAAATAGAGTTCGATATAACTGTTACAGGACACGTGCTGGCATTTCCAAAGAAATATTCTTCGAGGCTTGATAGGCCTGGGTTTGATCACACATCCAATTTAACTAGCACTGGAGCGGATACCCCCGCAAAGACGGTCAAAGTTGCCAAGCAGGATTTGCTTAATCTGGATTTTAGGAAAAACACGACCATGTGGAGTAGCTCGGATTAGTTCCGGTCCGTCCATCCTTCCCGATGATACACCAAAATGATATATTCATGGCTGCGTGGGACAAGGACATCCGACTTTAGCTTTGATCTCAACAATCAAATATACTTAAATAGTTCTTTGCATGTATCGTTCTATCTGTAGTCTCGTTTGCATATGTATATAATTCACAAATATTTCTTGTAAATTGTGCATGGCCGCAAACGATTGGAAATCCAGTTCTCCGGCTTAGACTTTACCGATTGTGGCAGAATGCGACGCTTGCAAAAGGTATTACCCTAGACAAATAGATTGCGCTTGCACTACACGTAAGGTTCGCAGGACGTGTGAAAAATGGATTCAGCAGTACAGTTCACCACGCGAGAAACTGGATCAGAATTGCTGAGCTCACAATTCGATATCTTGTCAAAAAAAGACTGGATTTACCGTTTCTAGCTATTGGATGGGCGGACCAGTTACATATGTCAGTTGAGCCAGGCTACTGGCGGAGTGGGAAAATCTGGAGGCGTGCATCGATCAAAGCACAACAGGGGTAGCACATATGTTCAATATCAGGTACTACAAGCGTTCATTTGGTGGTCCACATGGCGTTTTTTGGAGAGTTTAATAGCCGCGTCTAACCCAACTGCAAGTACTTGTTCTGGCACCGACGTGACCTGGGCCACCACCAAAGGCCTGAGACTCTCTTCAAAGATATAATGTTGTGGACAGAGAATAATTGGAAAGCCGTCAAGAGGTTGGCTCCAAAAATATTGGGAAGGTAGTCTGGATTATGAACCCTCATACTACAGACAAGAGCCGAGTTTGCTCACTCTTCAACTATATCTCGCCTTTGTATAAAGGATTGCCTATCTGCGACACTAAGGAAGCTACAAGCGCAATTACCAAGAGACACCAGTAGACCAAAATACAAGTACAGAGAGCGAGGAGAAAGCCTAGGGTTATATACTATTGAAAACCTGGGTCCAAGAGGTCCCAAACACAAAGTCGTCAAAATCGAGAGTGACTGATCGAGTATGAGATGTCAGTGGGATTGTCAGGATAGCGGGCGAATGCAGGCCTGTACAACAATCTGGAGGTACCCAATATAGTAGACCATTCTTTGAATCTCTAACCCAACCATTCGCATCTGGCTGTGCGCGAAAATCGGCATGGGCCTGGTCGTAAAAGATGGATGGTCGGATAGGAGGATGTGGAAACAAGTCCCACACATGGATTGTGGTGTCCCGAGATCCGGAGACAATGTGCTTCCCATCAGGAGAGCAAGCGATGGATGTCACAGCGTCGGCATGCGCCATTAAAGGCTTTCCGATTACAGCACCGGTCTTGGCATCCCAGACTCTAATCGTTCTGTCATTAGATCCAGAAATAATGTACCGTCCACTGGGAGAGTAAACAACAGACAGGACCCACGCAGTGTGCCCCTCCAGAGGCTTGCCAATTCCGGCACCGGTATCAGCATCCCAGATCCGAATAGTCATGTCATCAGATCCAGAGGCGATGCACCGCCCATCAGGAGAATAAGCAACACAAATCACGGGGCCAGTGTGCCCCTTTAGAGGATAGCCAATGGCAGCACCAGTCTCGGCATCCCAAATCCGAATGGTCTTATCACTGGATCCAGAGATGATGTGCCGCCCATTAGGAGAGTATGCAATGGACAGCACATCGGACGTGTGGCCCTTTAGAGGCTTGCCAATCGCGGTACCGGTCTCGGCGTCCCATCTTCGAATGGATCTATCTCCAGAGCCAGAGATGATGTGCTGCCCATTGGGAGAGTAAGCAACGGATGATATTCCCCCGGTATGCGCCTCTAGAGGTCTCATTACTGCAGCACCAATTTTAGCGTCCCAGATTTGAATGGTCTTATCACCAGATCCAGAGATGATGCGTTGTCCATTGGGAGAGCAAGCAACGGACCACACGCGGTCAGTGTGCCCCTGTAGAGGCTTGCCAACTATAGCACCAGTCTCGGCATCCCATATCCGAATGGTCATGTCATTGGATCCAGAGATGATGTGTCGTCCATCGGGAGAGTAAACCACAGAGATCACCCCAGCAGTGTGCCCCGCCACAGGGTTACCCAATGCAGCACCAGTCTTAGCATCCCAGGTTCGAATGGTGAGGTCACCGGATCCCGAGATGATGTGCTCCCCATCGGTAGAATAGGCGACAGAGTTCACATGCCAGGTATGTCCCTGTAGAGGTGTGCCAATTGCTGTGCCAGTTTCGGCATCCCAGATTCTAATGGTCTTGTCACGAGACCCAGAGATGATGTGCTGCCCATTCGGAGAGTAAGCTACAGCTTGCACGCCATCTTGGTGCCCCTCCAGAGGCCTGCCAATTGCAGCACCGGTCTTGGCATCCCAGATTCGAAGAGTTCTATCAGCGGACCCGGAGACGATATGCCGTCCATCGGGAGAGTATGCAACGGACCACACAATGCCAGTGTGCCCTTCCAGAGGCTGGCCAACTGCAGCACCAGTGTCGGCATCCCAGATTCGAATGGTCTTGTCACCAGATCCCGATATGATATGTTGCCCATTGGGAGAGTAAGCAATAGACCGCACAAATGCAGTGTGCCCTTTTAGAGGTGCGTCAATTGCTGCCCGAGTTTCAGCATCCCAGATTCGAATGGTATTATCGCCAGATCCGGATATGATGTGCTGCCCATTGGGAGAATAAGCGACAGTGAACACCCAACCTGTATGCCCCTCTAAAGGCCTGCCAAATGGGGCACCAGCCTCCGCATCCCAGATCCGAATGGTCATATCATTGGATCCAGAGATGATGTGACGCCCATTGGGAGAGTAAGCAACGGATTGCACACTGTCAGTGTGACCATTCAGTGGGTTGTCGACTGCAGCACCAATCTCGGCATCCCAGATGCGTATCGTCTTGTCATTGGATCCGGTCACAATGTGGTACCCGTTTGGGGAACAGCTGATGGAAGTGATAGCTTTGGCGTGTCCAATCCATTGCAATGGTGGCGCTGGCCATGTCAACAATTTCCCTCGTTGCATTTTGATGGCTTTAGTAAACCATTCTCTGAAGATACTAGATAAGGGCGACTGTGAAGGTAGGAAGGGTCCCGTTGAAATATAGATGTGCGGAGTGCTGATAGAGATGGGGTGGCGGAAAGTGATGATGAAACGGCAAACATCCTGGATGCTATGAACAATAGTTGAACCGGTATCCTACATCCAGCTGGAATCATTTTCGCAGGTGACAACTCGGAGATGAACTCACCTTGGTCCAAGAGATCACTCGTCGCAGGCTTAGAGCGCCAATCGGGACCATTCCCATAATACTCAATACCTCAACCCAAAATAGCCCATACAACCCTTCGAAGAATTCCTTCAACTTTCCCCACACGCAAAGATCTCCATTATCGGGAGTAAAGCAAAGGTGATTTGACCAATAGAGGGAACTATATTGCAAAGCGTCGGAAACGTGCTCTTTGATTCGGGATGGGAGATCGTTGATATCTGCATTAGCAAGTCGGGAATCGCCGAGATTGCAGATATTGAAACGGAGCTGTTTCGTCATCGTCTTGAGGCAAGCACTTCCCAGCTGCGTGTTCGCGTCTTCAATATTCACTTGATAAGCGCAGTGGTCGCTGACAAAGAACTCCGAAATTGACAAATGCCGGACACGAATCCCTCCATTGGCCGCTTCGTCTCGATATAACAGGGAGCTGAGATCATTCACCCACTTTTTGACCAGATTGTGCCTCACTCCCGC